>SMEQ01000112.1_pt1 | contig 25710 bp, 13 predicted proteins | sample 2456281 | NCBI WGS metagenome assembly SMEQ01 (sample SAMN10132596, study PRJNA489261) | soil metagenome | isolation source: day1 antibiotic-loamy sand soil ammended with raw manure from dairy cow... | place: USA | collected 2015-04-01
TAGCTTCCTCCTATTGCATCGTTATAATCTGTTTCTTTTACAGGAATTCTCCAAGTCCATTTATTATTATCTTCAGGTTTAATTGTAACAGCAAGAACTGTCATGAAGTTGCCTCCATCTTTGTGTTCTTTTCTTACAATAGGATCTGCCCATCTTTTATGGTCGAACCAATCAAAACCTTCACCCCAAAGTTCAATGGCGCGGTATTTTTTGATTTGTTTTAGCAACGCTTCTCCAGTAGCAGTACTCTTAAACTCTGGGTCTCTACCTGTTGCAGTAGTTAGTGCTTCTAAAGTAGCTTGCACGTCAGTTGCTGGTTTGTTTTGGAAATATTGTGCTTCTGCTTCAATTAAGTACATTTCAGAAGATCTGAATAGATTGAGATTTCCAACTCCTGGATTATCGTTGTTCTTTATCTTAAATTGCATATAAGCAGCAATTTTAGCCGTTGAGTAGATATCACGTCTCATTTCAAAAGCTCTATTGTATAAATCACTGTTTGTAGCAGCTAATCCTGTTGATGTTGTGTATGTGTCATCTAGAGGATCAAGAAACATTTCGCGTCTAACGTCTGTCTCTGGTATAGTATTATATAATTCTCTACTTATCATTTTAGGATAACTTCTTACTGCACTTGCATTTGAGTTGTATCCTATATATGCAAAGTATGAGTAGTAATACAATGTTTCGTCAGAAGCTCCATAACAGCTCCAAATCCACTCAGATGTAGGGTTGCTAAAACCTGCATTATATTCTGCAAGATTCATTAATGGATATCCTGTTCTTGCTAATTTAGCGTTAGCTTCAGCTTTAGGATAGTCTTCTCTATTAAGTGCTGCACGTGCATATGTAGCGTAAGCAACATTAATTGAGGGAAGGAAGTTTTCATTATCACTTCTCTCAAGGCCTGATGATTTAAAAAGAGAAATAGCATCGTCAAGGTCTGTATAAATCTGATCATATGTTTCTTTCAATGTTGAAAGAGGCATTTCTCCATCAGACAAGTCTGTTCGCAATACAAGTCCATTTGTAGCACCATTATTAGAATCTTTCCATCTGTAAGAATAAATCTGAGCTAGCATCATATAGCTGTAAGCGCGATAAGTAAGCGCCTGAGCTTTAATAAAACTCTTTTCACTTTCTGGTCCCAAAGCATCGTCAATATTTGCTATTACAGCATTTGCATTTCCTATCAACATGTAATAATAAAACCAAGGATAGTAATCATATATTGAAGTAGTATTCTCATGATATAAACCATTGATAATACTTGCCCAACCAGATAGAGCAACGTTAAAATCATTGCCAGGATAGTTTCCGTAATACATTTTTATGGTTCCCTCGCCATTAAAACCTTGCGAACCCAAGTATTGAATAGTCATTAGTTTTGCTATTCCGTTAATTGCTAATCTCGCATTGTCGGTGGTTTCAAATACTGTAGGAGTACCTATAGACTCCGTTGGGAACGTCTCTAAATAATCGCTTGCACAACCAAAAGATAATGATGCGATTATAGCTATTATAATTGTTTTATATATATTTCTCATAACTGTTTGCAAATTTAAAATTGAAGACTTAAACCAATAGTAAATACTCTAGGTGTTACCATTAAATTATCGCTATTACCCGAAAAGCTTTGTTGTGGATTCATTCCTTGTCTTTTTGTGAAGGTTGCAAGGTTTTCAACAGATCCAGTTACACTAACTCTTTGGAAGTCAATTTTACTAACAAGTGCCTTCGGAAGTGAATAACTCATCGAAATATTCTTTATTACAAAATAGGATCTATCTGTTAAGAATCGGTTTGAAGTAGCATTATTATAGTTGCTACGTGATGCATCTATAATTGGTACTCCATTAGGGTCTATTCTGTTTGGTGATGATTCGGTCATACCAGCTGGTACACCATCCCATGAATCAAGTACATCTTTATGCAAAGCATAAGGTGTTCCAGACATAGACATTAAGCTACTGTATGAGTAGTCTAATGATTTTCCTCCAATTGAATAGGTTCCTAATCCAGAGAACGTAAAGTTTTTCCATTCTATAGCTGTTGAAATACCACCATATACTTTGGGGATAACGCTTCCACTCCAGTCTTTTTTAGCAAAAGAAGGATTTCGTGTATAATGGTCGTTGCCTACTTGTACAAGAAAATCATCAGGAATTCTGCTTTTTCCATCCATTTCTTCTATACCATCGCCAGGAACTCCAACAAAATAATCTTCAAGATTAGGCAAGTACAAAGAGTTACCAGTCATTTGGTCTACACCAGCAAACTGATACAACCAGTAATCATAAATACCATGACCTTCCATGTATTTTTTAGTTCCACTGATAATTCCTTTTTCTCTGTTTTGTTCTGGTAGAGTAAGAATTTTGTTTTTCAAGAATGTAGCATTTGCTGAAACACTCCATCTTAAATCTTTGTTTTTAAGAATCATGTATTCAACGTCGATTTCAAAACCATTATTCGATACTGAACCTAAGTTTTTAGTAACTGTTGCTTCTGCGGTTCCTGTAGAGGTACCTCCAGCTGACAAGGGTAAGAAAACATCAAATAATAGGTCGTTGGTACGTTTGTCGAAATACTCTACAGTAAGATTAAGTTTGCTGAATAAAGAAGCTTCTGCTGCTACACTGAAAGATGCTGCTGATTCCCAAACAATATCTTTGGCTTCGTTTTGAGACTTGTAGGCAGCTCCCATGTTAGCATTTTGCGCCATGTTGTAAAGAGCTAAGTGTCCATAATAACCAACACTAGCATCGTTACCCACTTCACCGTAAGATGCTCGCAGCTTAAGCATATCAAGCCAGTTTACATCTTTCATGAATTCTTCGTTTGTAACAACCCAGTTTCCTCCTAAACTCCAGAAGTTACCCCAGCGGTTATCAGGATGGAAACGTGATGAACCATCTCGTCTGAATGATGCATCGGCGTGATACGTGTCGTCATAATTATAACGAATACGACCTAAATAACTCTCTGTGCGATAGTTGTTTTGATAATCGTATAAGCGTGTAATTTCTGTGAAGTTTATCATTTCATCTGCACCAGCAAAAATTTGGTTTGTTTTGTAGCCGTACAAGTAATTATAGTTGTAATTATAATTTTCATGTCCTGCCAATACATCTACAAAATGTTTGTCGAATGCTCTGTTCCAATTTAGTTGTTGTTGGAATGTGTAGTTTTTGTAGCGGTAAATTTCACGTTTTGCTCGTCCTTCGTTTCCAGCACCATCACCAATAATAGCATTATTGTATGTTCTGCTCTCACTGTTTCTAACATTGAGGTCTCCACGTAAAGAGAAAGTGAAATTGTCTAAGAATTTGAAATCTGTATAAATTTGAGAGTTGAGCGTGTTTCTGATAGATTTATCAGTGTCGAGTTCAGTTTCCCAAACAACATGTCGAGAAATGTATTGTGGTCTTCCATACTCACTTCCGCCATCATATTGTTTATTCCCGTTTTCATCTAGTATATATTCACCCGTTTTCATATCATGTAGATGCACAGGATAAATTGGTGCTATATTACGTGCATACATAAAAGGGTTGGTGAAAGAGCCTGTAGATGCACCATTGGTGTAATTGGCGTTTTGATGAGAACCTGCAACAGATAAACCTGTTTTAAACCATTTTTTTGGTGTTAGATTTATATTGGCTCGTGCTGTTAAGCGGTCAAAGTCAGAGTTTTTGATGTATCCATTTTCATCTAAATAACCAACAGAAAAGAAATAATTGCTCTTGTCGGTTGAAGCTTCACCACTAAGGTTGTATTCTTGTCTAACACCATTTCTTTCAATTGGTTCATACCAATCTAAATCGCCAGCATATCCTGGTAAAACAGCTGCACCAGCAACTAATTTACCGTTATCATCAAACAAACCATCATTAGGTTTATTGTAGATGTTATACAAAAGAACATCAGACACTAAAGTTGATGATGCTTTTTGGTTTGCTGTTGCTGTTGGTTCACCACCACTCACTAATTGATTTCTGTATGATTTCCACATCGATTCCATAAAATCATCTGGGCCAAGACGCTCATACTCTTTCATACCTCTTGTGTAAACACCTTGATTGGTTGACATACGTATTCTTACTTGATCACTTTTACCTTTTTTTGTTGTGATAAGAATAACACCATTCGAAGCTCTATTTCCGTATAAAGCTGCTGATGTAGCATCTTTAAGTACCGAAATACTTTCGATGTCGTTTGCATTTAAATCTGAGATGTTACCACCATAAGGAACTCCGTCTAAAACATATAGAGGTGAGTTCGATCCTGTAATAGATCCAAAACCTCTAATACGAATGGTTGCATCTTCTCCTGGTTGTCCGTAAGTACTGTTCACTTGTATACCTGTTCCAGATCCTTCTAAAACAGAACTAACACTTGATACAGGTCTTTTTTCAATGTCTGCAACATCAACAGTAGATATTGCACCCGTAATGGACGACTTTCTTGCCGTTCCATAGGCAATTACCATTACTTCATCAAGTAGTTCAGAGTCTGACAGCAAAACTACTCGCATGTTTGCACTAGCATTTACTTCTTGGGTTTTCATTCCCACATACGAAATAACTAGTCTGTTTCCTGCAGTAGTATTAATATTAAAAACTCCATTGAAGTCTGTAATTGTTCCTACATTAGGGGCATTCTTTACTTGTATGGTAGCACCAATAATAGGTTCACCCATTTCGTCTACAACCAAACCGTTTATTTGGGTTTGGGAAAACGCAAAGCCAATTCCTATAAAGAAAAAAGCTAAAAGCACATACAGTTTCTTTTCCATAAACACAGATTTAATTTTATTGTTAATTATAGTAGTTAAAAGGTTATTGTTATAATAGTCCTTGTTTGACAGAATACGGTGCAAATATATACTAATTATTTCAAATAAAACTAATTTGCATTGTTAATTTGCAAGTCTTTTCCGCGAAATGGTTTATGATAGGGTTTTTTCCATACAAAAAACACCTTAACTGTTAGTTAAAGTGTTTTTTGATGAGTCTAAATCAAACAAGAGCTATCTTGTTAGTGAAGCTATACTGTTATTTGTTTGATTGTAAAAATTGTAGTGTTTTTGTCTTTCAGAGACTTGTTTATTCTGTTGTTTTAAAGAGAGTATTCTGTGTATCTATATCTCAACGATAATTGCTTAACTATCTTAATAATATTTTTCACCTCTACAACGCACTTAATGTGTATAGGATTACTTTTAGTGCCTTGAAGATGGGAGTTGTTTCCCATAATATAATGGATTGTATACTCACCTTTTCAACACCCGCAAAGCCGTAGTTTTCTTAAAAAAGAACAAAGCATCGTAGCGCATTGGTACTATAGTGGGTTCAAATTGTCTTTCGTCTCGTGTTGGATTGTACACTACACCCACAGCTCTATTGCCCATAACCTTTGGGTTCTCATAATCTTTATCTTCTTCATCAAAGATTAAATAAAAACTTTCTTGGTCTATTTGATTCAACTCGTGTTCTATACTATTAGTAACAGCAGGTGGAATGGTCATCTCTTTCATGGGGGCACCCCAACTTGGGCCTGCCATTACATTTCCTTCAAAGCTAGTAAATCCAATTAATAATACATTATTGTTCCCCAATCCCTCGCGGGTGAGCTGACCAATGTTTACTTCACCAGTGTTTCGCATACTTGTGTACTCGGCATCACCAATATGAGTGTTATGAGCCCACACAATTCCCTTAGATTTCTCGCCGTAAAGATTTAATAAATCATTAACAGTTCCGTGCATATGATGCACGCGAGAGTTCCACGAAACACGTCCTACAGAGGCCACGCTTTCTCTGTAAAATTCTTCGGCATTGTCTACAACAATACTGTTTTGCAATAAATAGAAATATGTGTCGTCAGAAAGCGTAGAGAAGTTCTCACGATTGTCTCTTATATATTCTACTACATTTCTTGTAGCATTTGCACAATTCTTTTTGCTAGTGTCTACTGCATTGGCATAACCCCAACTATCGCCCTTGTGTGGGTAAAAGCAGTTGTATTGCTCTTCTACATATTTATAAGCAGCTTTGTCTGTTACTTTAAGTAAATCTAGCACCTCTTTCTTGGAGTTCCATTCATCGTACACATCCATTCCATAGAAGCCTACCTTCCTGTCTTGCGGCAACTTGTCATTATGACTGCGAAGCCATTCGGCCAATGCAACCACCTCTTCGTTTGCCCACATCCAAGTAGGCCATCTGTGTAGCTTTAGCAATATTTCTCGTGCAGAGTTTCCTGCACCATCCATGTTCTTTACATACCTGTTGAGGTGATATAAACTAGCAAAATCACCTTCTACTGCAATGAAGTTAAAGTCTTGTTCCGCTATTAGCCTTCTACTTATCTTATCGCGCCAGAGGTAGTATTCATGTGTGCCATGACTTGCCTCGCCCAATAGCACCAACTCTTTGTTGGCCGCAGTTAAGATTAGTTTGTCTAAACTTGCATCCCCTTCAAGAGGGATGATTTTTTGTTCAAGATTTTGTGCTGAAGAAAACATAGTGCTTAAAAATATTAATAGCCCTAAAAGGCTTTTTGTGAGTAATTGATTCATTTGAAGAATAATTTAATACTAAAAGAAGAAAAACTCTTGACAAAACATATTATTGATGTAAAAGACCTCAGAAAGTTCAAATAAAAAATATTCATACTTTCGGAGACTCTTTTATGTCAAATAAAATAAATTCACACTTTCGTAGGCTTTTATATCGCAAAATAAATAAATTTGCGCTTTCGTAGGCTTTTAAAACGTGGAATAATTAAAATCAAGCTTTTGTAGGCTTTTAAACTGTAAAAATAATTTATTCAAGCTTTCGTAGGCTTTTTCATCATAAATAAAGATTTCAAATTTTTGTGCTATTCAAATCATCTTTATTCCTCAATATACTTCATTCTTTTAAACAGATCATTCACATTTACTATTGCAATGCGCGATGCTACATCTGACATGGCATACGGAATAATTAGTTTATCTTTTACCAACATACTGCCACACGAGTAGATAACATTGGGTACATAGCCTTCTCGCTCCTCTTCGTTTGCAGTTAGAAGGGGTTCTTCTAATTTTGCAATAACCTTTGTGGGATCTTCCAAATCCAGTAATATAACTCCAATAGAATATTGGCGCATATTGCCTACACCATGAGTTATTACTATCCAACCTTTATCAGTTTCGATGGGTGAACCACAATTGCCAATCTGAACAAACTCCCATGGTTGTTCGGGTTTTTGTAGAAGTGTGCCTTCGTTCCAAAAGTGCAAGTCGTCTGAAAACATGATGTAATTGTTCTCTCCATCTTGTCGAGACAACATTGCATACTTACCATTTATTTGGCGAGGGAAAAGAGCCATGCCTTTGTTTTTAACTCCTTTACCATTAAGGGTAATCATATTGAAGGTTTGAAAATCTTGCGTCTCTATCATCTGAGATAGAACCCTACGCCCATTATATGCAGTGTATGTAGCATAATACATTACCTTGCCGTTGTCGTGTGTAAATTTCACAAAGCGTGCATCTTCAATACCTTTACTTTCGTTTGCCGATATGGGGTATATTACTCGCTCAGATAGGGCTGTGTCATCGTCAAATTTAATTCTATAATTAGAATCGGCCAACCAATGTATAGTGGTAGTTGTCCAACTATCGGCAGAGAAGTTAGAATCTAGGAAAATACTTCTAATGCTCTCTCTTAGTTCTTGGTGGGTGAAATATTCGGGTAGACTATTCAAAATTTTCTCACTGGTTTCATTCCAAGCTTTCAAGTCTTGTAGTTTCATTTGAAACAGTTTGTTATCGTATGTGGGTTCGTGAACCATTTGGGGAGTTTCTACATACTCCGAAACACTGTCGAAATTGAAAGATAGTTTTTTATCTATAATTCCACTTCTAAAAACTATCGAGGAAATATGTCCCTCTCCTGTTGCTCTAAGACTCATAATAAACCTCATGCTTCCTTCGGGAAGTAAACTCTGATCGGGATGAGGCACAATTGATGGATTGAAAAGCGCTGCCGACTCAATAGAATACTCCATTGTAAAGAACGCTCCAATAAGTAGTTTTTGTGTTTTACTGATAGTCTCTTTATCGATAACGTATTCCGACACTCTATCATAGTGTCTCATCAATAGTTCTTGGAGGTTTCTATGCCTATCAGCAAAAAGGAGTATGGTTTCTTCCAATTGCTGTTCTGCTTCATCATCTGAAAGCTTAAGAACTTCTTTTATAATATTACTTATACGAGAAATCTTACTTGGAATATGTGGCAGGGTAATTACACGCGAATTGTCTCCTGTAATTTTCAATCTTTTTCTTCTAACAATCTGTTTTATATCTGATGAAGTTTGTATCATATTATATTATTTATTTGTAGTTTCTAGAATTTGTTTATAGGTGTTTAAGTAGCCGTCTGTCATTTTTTCTAAACTGAAATTTGACATTGCCCACTCTCGACAATACTCTCTGTTGATAGTGCTTATCGTGTTTATAGCATCCACTGCTTCGTCGATGCTATTTACAAGACATCCAGTTTTGTTATCTTCAATTAGCTCTGGCATAGATCCTCTATTGAAAGCCACAACAGGCGTTCCGCAAAACATTGCCTCAGCAACACTCAGCCCAAAAGGTTCGTCAAAGCTTATGGGATGTAGCAAAGCTCTGGCTTCGCCCAATAGTTTGTCTCTCTCTTTGGGTCCCGAATTGCCAACATAAACAATGTCGTCGTCATTGATATATGGTTTTATTTTCTCATTAAAATAGGCTTCATCTTGAATCAAACCTGAAATAATTAATTTTTTATTGGCTTTTTTCGCTATCTGAATAGATTCGTATGTTCCTTTATGGGGATGTATTCTACCAAAAAAAAGTAGATAGTCTTCTGGCTTTTCGTTGAAAGTGAAATCCTTGCTGTCTATTCCGTTATAAACAGTAGCTGTGTAATCAAGCTCAGCGTTTCGGTCTGAGTTGCTGATAGATATATAGTGGCTGTTGCTATTGTATTTTTTATACACGGGAAGTATTTGTTGAGACGAAAACCCATGAATAGTTGTTACCATGGGTGTGTCTATCAAACGAGAGTAGGTGAGTGGAAGGAAATCGAAGTTGTTGTGAATGATATCAAATTCGTGGGCTCTCTCCATTACATTGCTAATGTGTAAGCATTCCCACACTTTTGGGTCTATAGTGTTGTCTTCTGCATAAGCTGTTTTGGATACATACTCCAACTTTCCGGCTGTGTGCGAGTTGCCTGTGGCAAAGAGAGTTACATCTAACCCTTTTTTAACCATTCCTTCGGCAATATTTGATGCTACTTGTTCCCAAGGACCATATTTCTCTGGCGGAGTGCGCCAAGCTATGGGTGCTAGAATTGCTATTTTCATTATAAATAGTTTTTTTTATTTAATAGTATACACCAAGGAGTTATTTACTACTTGGTGTATACTATAATGTTTGTAAGATAATAAATTATTCTGTGATAGGTGTCACTTTATAGCGCTTTTCGGCTATTATTAAGACAGTGATCTACCAACTCTTCTATGTTGGCAGTTCCTACACACATTACTGTATCTGCACCGCCCCAATAGATTTTTACACTTCCATCGGGTTCGGGTATTGCACCGCAAGTGAAAACAACATTGGGCACGTAGCCCGTTATCTCGTAAGTTTCTTCAGGTTGAAGAATCCAATCGTCGCCTACTGCAATTATTTTTGCAGGGTTCTCAAGGTCATGCAATGCTACACCAAGTCGGTATACACTGCCTGCCATTGTGGGAAACACACCGTGATAGATGTTTAGCCATCCGCGTGGAGTTTTAATAGGCGTTGCTCCAGGACCAATCTTCATTTCGTCCCAGTGGTATTTTACAGGGTTCATTATCAGTTCGCTATCGCCCCAATACCTTAAGTCGGGTGAGTAGGAGATCCAAATTGCCCATGGCGATATTTCAGAATGTGGGCGGTCTAATCTAGCGTACAGTCCATTAAACTTTTCAGGGAAAATAACCACGTTTCTATAATCGGCCTCTGTAATTAATGAGAACCTCTCAACAGACTTAAAGTCTTTGGTTTTTGCCAAGCCTATTCGCACTCCATGTTGAGAGTAAGCGCTGTAAGTAATCAAATATTCACCGTCGATAAATGAAATTCTAGGGTCTTCAACACCAAAAGCTTCATATTCTTTAAAAACACCTTCTGTAGCAGGAGTTATAAATGGTTCTTTATCTACTGTAAAGTTAAATCCATCTTTACTTACTGCTTTGCCAATAATGCTTCTGCCGTTTAGCTTGTGCGATCGGAAAAGCATAATGTACTCATCGTTGTGTTTAATCATTCCTGCATTGTGCACTGTGGCAACAGGGTACGGAATATCATCTTTTGTTAGTATAGGATTATCTGAATATCGTTTTATCATCTTCTTGTTCTTGTTTAAGTATTCGTTTTTCTTTGCGGTAATAGTCTTCATGTGCTTTCAATACATTTAAGTAAGAAAACAAATAAGCAATTGTGCTTTCTGCACCTTGATTTTGGTTAATGCCATAGCTCTCTATTCCGTCACAACAACCGCGTGTGTCGTGATTGTAAAGGCTCATTCGCAAATCATTTTCACCTAAGAACCATCTAAAAGATTTAAATAGTTTGGTCAAATATGTTTTGTCGCCAGTTATGTTGTATGCCTGTCTAAGCATTAGCACCATTCCCATTGCATCAACAGGTTGCTGTGCAAAAACCGATCGTTCGCCATCTTTCATGTACCACTCTTCGTTGCCAATTATAGATAGAATGCCACTTTTCATGGTTGTGTCAACCAGAAAGTTCATCGATTCAAAAGCAACTTTTCTAATCTTATCCTCATTCAGTATGCTTGTGGCGTGGAGCATAGCAAGCGGAAGTATAGCATTGTCGTAAGCTAATAATGCTTCGTACCAGTGCCATCCATCGCGATTGTTTATATTGTAATGATCTATTAGCTTGTAGGTTAGTTCTCTTAGTTTCTCAATCATAGCATCGTCAGACATATTGCTTCTTAAGTAATAGGTAATGCCAATGATTGTGTTTGCAATACTTCTTATAGATTGCAAGTTGTCGAAATGAGGCTTAGCGCGGTCAAATATAAGTTGTCCAATTTGACGGTAAGAGTTGTTGGGTGGATAGTTGAGCAAATAACCCACAGACCATATTGTACGACCAAAAGCATCTTCCGACCCTACTTCGTCTAAATATTGACGGCTAAAACTTAAAAAGTTTCTAAAGTTGCCATCGTCATTTTGCATATAGTGAATGTAGCTAAGGTATACAGGTATTAGTTTAAGCGATGCTTCATCTTTCTTCATTCTGTAGGCCATTAGTGCAAGGAGTAGTGCACGCGAGTTGTCGCACAGACAATAGCCTTCTTTAAGATTGGGGATACCAAATATTGCATGTTGTATAATACCTGTGTCATCGGTAAGTCTTAGAATCTGTTTCATTGAAAATTCAGGCAAAAGAGAAATGTCAAAAGGTGCAACCTCTTTCTTCATAATTGTAATCTTCTCATCAACTACAGTTTGTACAACATCGTTGTATATTCCTCCAATTTTTGGCCAGGTAATCTTATGGCCATGCTCACGTGCCTTTCGTCTTATTTCTAATCTTTTTTCAGGATTGTCTAGCAGGTCTATTAAAACATCTGAGAGTTGTTCTGTTTTTCCAAAATCAAATAACACGCCTCTTCCTTCGCTCAATAGCTCTGTAGCGTGCCAATAGGGTGTAGACACAACAGCCGAGCCTGTTCCCACAGCATAAGAAAGTGTTCCGCTAGTAATCTGAGCCTCATTTAAATAGGGGGTAATATAAATATCTGATGCATATAAGTATTTAAAGAGCTCTTTTTGGGTAGCAAACTCATTAACTAACACCACATTTTTTTCAAGGTGTAGGTCTTCTATCAATTGTAATAATGATAAGCGATACTCTTCACCTACATGTCTTATTACATTGGGGTGTGTTTTACCTAAAACAATATATAAAACCTCGGGGTGTTTCTCTACAACTTTGGGCAATGCTTTTATTGCAGTTTCTATTCCTTTGTTTCTTCCCACAAAACCAAAAGTGAGCATCACTTTTCTGTTTTCTAGTTTAAACTCTTTTTTTACTTTCTCTTGCTCGTATTCAATTTTTGGGACACCATGTTCTATATAAGCAATTTTACTGCGCGGTATTTCATATATTTCAACAAGCATTTCAATTGCCTTGTAACTCATCACCACTACACGGTTTGCCATGCGGCATATTGTTTGCAAAACCTCTTTTTGGTTGTTTGATGGGGTTTGCATTACGGTGTGTAGTGTTACAATTAGCGGTATTTCTAATTCATGTAACAGGGGTAGAATGTAGATTCCGTCTTGTCCACCAAAAATACCAAATTCGTGTTGCAATATACAGCAGTCTGCTCCACTAACATTTATATACTTAGCGGCAGCAATATAATCTTCTTGTAATTCTTGTCTAATGGTTAGTTTCACCTCTTCAGGATAGGTAAGCTTTTCATTTGGCTCGTCCATTGCAATTATAAAACTATTTCTATCATCCGATTCATCTTTCTTTGAAGCTTCCATCGAATTAAATAGATTCTGAGTAAATGTTCCTATTCCGCATTGGCGAGGAGGATAAGTGGCTATATAAGCATTTTTCATATTTTATTTTATTTATAATGTGAGTACTCTATACGATAAAAAATATCTCATTGCACATCGCGTGCTATGAATATTTTCTGTTTGTGTTTTGAATAAGTTTAGATTATTAAGGAGGTATTTCTAACAAACTGTTATTAGAAAAAGTTTAATAGTATCTTCACAATATACAAAAAATGAGTGAGATAGCAAAATATTTGTGTGTTATTGTTTCTTTAAAATGTAATGCAGCACAACAAACAGTGCTGTATTCATTGTTTAATCTCAACCAAATGATTCATCTTGCTTGGCTGTGACAATATTGACATGTAAATTGATATTTGAATTATTATACTGGAGCTGATAAATATTAAAATATGGCAGACTATTTATTTGTTTTTAATTGTGAGTAATTGTTTAATTTGCATTGCATTTAGTTAGTAAACTATTGCATGTTTTTTTCAAAACATTTTGCAGCTGAACTAAATCTTTAAAACGGGTGAAACTTGCATCTACGACAGTAGATATGTTTGAAATCAGAATATTTTAGCTTTGTTGCACAAAACTGTTCCATTTACGCCTTTAGTTTACAATTCCATCTATAAAACTCCCTTTTCATCAGTTGTTTTTTGAATCTTAAGCTGCTTTTTATTTCTAAATGGTGCTTTCATCCCATATTTTATCTAAAAAGTAACATTCTAGTCATTCTAAACATTTCTACCACTGTAGATTCAATTTTCATCGCATAAACGTCGCATCTACCGCCGTAGATTTAACTTCAGCCTTATTTCCGCGCTATTTTGTAGCGGACTGTGAAATATAATGCTCTTTTATTTACGAATTGACGCTTGGGGAGCTCGTAAAAAAACATGGAGGGGGGAAATAAAACACGTCATAAGAAACGAAAGTGCAGTTTTTGAAGAATATTTGAGCTTGGGTTGTATTGCAAATCTGTGAAATAGGTCGTGATTGTAGTTTGCAAACAACTAGTTTATTAGCAACCTTTAACACTGTGTTTCTCTCAATTTACCCCTCTACGCTCTCACCCAACGTGCATTTTAAATGCAATAATAAATACCAAGATACCTCTAAGTGAGCTGTAAAGATAGATAAAGTAGATTTGAAGTTATTTTCACCAATGTAAAGCCCTCAAGATTGGCATCCTAACTTTGCGAGCTTATTAATAAATATATAATCTACCTATTAATCTTTTTATTACTATCTTTGAATTTCGAAAAGTAAAACAAAAGAATAAACAATTATGGCTTTAGAAAAAGGTGATAAAATACCCGAAATATTAGGGACAGATCAAGACGGAAAAGAAGTAAAAGCAAGTGACTATGCCGGAAAGAAGTTGGTGTTGTATTTCTATCCAAAAGATAATACACCAGGATGTACTGCTCAAGCTTGCAACTTGAAAGATAATAATGCAGAGCTCTTGAAGGCTGGCTATCAAGTTTTGGGTGTAAGTGTAGATAGCGAAGCATCACATCAGAAATTTATAGAAAAATATAGTCTGCCTTTTCGTTTAATTGCCGATACAGATAAAAAACTAGTAGAAAAGTTTGGCGTTTGGCAAGAGAAAAATAATTTCGGTAAAAAATATATGGGCACAGTACGTACCACGTTTTTGATAGACGAGCATGGTACAATAACCGATGTTATAGCTGGCAGGAAAGTTAAAACCAAAGAGCATGCAGCCCAGATATTGGAACTGAAACTAGATTAAGCCCTTAGACTATTGCATTAAGCTGTTTATTAGAAGAAAAGTTAGAAAAAAATTAATCATTTAAATTATATACTATGGCTGAAAAGGATGATAAAGTAAATATCGAAAAGCAAAAAGCGCTACGAGCAACCATGGACAAAATAGAGAAAACCTATGGAAAGGGCTCAATTATGAAAATGGGTGACGAGGAGGTTGTTAAAACAGAAGTAATATCTTCTGGTTCTATTGCACTCAATGTAGCATTGGGTGTTGGTGGTTATCCTCGCGGGCGTGTTATTGAAATATACGGACCAGAGTCGTCTGGTAAAACAACATTGGCAATACATGCTATTGCAGAAGCTCAAAAAGCGGGTGGTGTAGCAGCATTTATTGACGCAGAGCATGCTTTCGACAGATTTTATGCCGAGAAATTGGGTGTAAACATCGATGAGCTTCTTATTTCGCAACCAAGTAGTGGCGAGGAAGCTTTAGAGATTACAGAGCAACTTATTCGTTCATCGGCATTAGACCTTGTAGTAATTGACTCTGTGGCAGCCTTAACACCTAAAGCTGAGTTGGAAGGCGAAATGGGTGACTCTAAAATGGGCTTGCAAGCACGCTTGATGTCGCAAGCTTTGCGTAAACTTACCGGAACAATTAGTAAAACTAATACTACTTGTATGTTTATTAATCAGTTGCGTGAGAAAATTGGTGTTATGTTTGGTAACCCTGAAACAACTACTGGTGGTAATGCATTGAAGTTTTACTCATCTGTACGTTTAGATATTAGGCGTATTGGAGCTTTAAAAGATGGCGATGAGATGAAGGGCAACCATACACGTGTAAGGGTAGTTAAAAATAAAGTTGCGCCTCCTTTCCGCAAAGCAGAATTTGATATACTATATGGTGAAGGTATTTCGCGCTTAGGAGAGATAGTTGACTTAGGCTCAGATTTAGGGATAATCAAAAAAAGTGGTTCGTGGTACAGTTACCAAGAAACCAGATTGGGCCAAGGACGCGAAGCAGCAAAAACTGCTATTAAAGACAATCCTGAGTTGGCAGAGGAGCTAGAAAAACTTGTTTTTGAAGCATTGAGCATAAAGAAGTAAACGCTAGGGTTTTAAATAATAATAGAAAGCATTGCAATTGATTTTTTATTATTGTAGATCCAAAGTTTACTATTTGATATACCAATAGTGTGTGCTATAACACTATATGCCTTTTGACATTATGAAATAAACGGAATTACATAGCATTGTAGTTCCGTTTTTTTTAACTCTCTTAAAATGAACTATTTGCTTTATTTGAAGTTGTTTATTATAAGTAAATGTATTAGAAATAAACTTGTGAATTATGATTAACACTACACACGACCACAAAGAATTAAGGAAAGATCTTAAGTACCTTAAACTATTAGCAAAGTCTTTTCCCTCTATTGCATCGGCAAGTACCGAGATTATAAATCTTAGGGCAATATTGCACTTACCTAAAGGCACAGAACACTTTCTGGCAGATATTCATGGCGAAGCTGAGGCTTTTCAGCATGTCTTAAAAAATGCATCTGGCACAATCCGTACAAAAGTAAATGAGATTTTTGGACAAACTCTTCGCGACAATCAGAAAAGAGAGTTGTGCACACTTATTTACTATCCTTACGAGAAGCTACGCTTGATAAAAGATACCGAAACTGATATGTCTGAATGGTATGTTGTAACCCTCAATAAGTTGATAAGAGTGCTCCATACGGTTGCCTCTAAATACACTCGTTCGAAGGTGCGAAAATCGCTTCCGCCAAAGTATGAGTATATAATACAGGAACTTTTGCACGAATCTACTGTCAATCCTCACAAGTCTGCATATATAAGTGTTATTATAGATTCTATTATTAGCACAGGAAGTGCAGATGAGTTTATTGCCGCAATATGCGAGTCTATACAACGTTTGGTAATAGACCACCTTCATATTGTAGGCGATGTGTATGATAGAGGAGATGGTGCTCACCTTATTATGGATACGCTGTGTAACTATCACAACTTCGATTTTCAGTGGGGCAATCACGATATATTGTGGATGGGTGGTGCAATTGGCAACAAAGCTAGCATGGCCAACTTGGTGCGCATTGCAATGCGATATGGCAATTTAACTACGCTTGAAGATGGCTATGGTATTAACCTATTGCCACTTGCTCGTTTTGCTATGGATGTGTATGGTGGCGATCCTTGTGCTGAGTTTCAGCCCAAACTTTTGGGTAATGATAGAACTTATGACGACAAATCAATTGAATTAATGAGTCAAATGCAGAAAGCTATTTCTGTAATTCAATTCAAATTGGAGTATGATATTATAAAACGTCACCCAGAGTTTGAAATGGAAGACCGAAATTTATTGCACCGCATCAATTTTGATAAAGGCACTATTACCCTCCCCGATGGAGGCGAACATGAAATGAAAGATATGAACTTTCCGACAATCGACCCAAAAGATCCTTATAAATTGACTGATGAGGAAGACGATTTAGTGGAAAGATTAATGCACTCATTTATGCACAGCGAAAAGCTGAAAAAGCATCTCAATTGTTTGTACTCTAAAGGTAGTATGTATCTTACCATTAACCAAAACTTGCTCTATCACGCTTCTATTCCGTTGAACAAGAATGGTGAATTTAAGAAAGTAAATATTCAAGGTAAGGATTACTCAGGCAAGTTGTTTATGGACAAAGTGGATAGATTGATTAGAACTGCCTACTTCGAAAAAGAGGATTTGAAGGCTAGAGACTTTGCATTAGACTATATGTGGTATTTGTGGTGTGGTAAGGATTCGCCACTATTCGACAAAAGCGCTATGACTACCTTTGAACGATATTTTATTGCAGATAAAGCAACTCACACTGAGGAAAAAGGATATTACTTTGATTATCAAGATGAACGTGAAACATGCGAAATGATTCTCAAAGAGTTTGGACTTGAAGGCCGCGACACACATATTATTAACGGACATGTACCCGTAAAAGCAGCTAAGGGAGAAACTCCAATGCGTGCCGATGGAAAGCTTATTGTGATTGATGGAGGCTTTTCGCGTGCTTATCAGTCTTCAACAGGCATTGCGGGCTATACCCTCATTTTCAATTCACAAGGAATTCAATTAGTACAACACGAACCCTTCGAGTCTGCTAAGGCTGTAATAGAAAAAGGGAGCGATATACAGTCGGTAACTGTTATTCGTGAATTTATTTCTCACAGAATGTTGGTGAGAGATACAGACAATGGTAAACTGTTGATTAGCCAAGTCGAAGAACTTAAAAAATTACTAGACGCTTACCGATTAGGCTTGATTAAAGAAAAAGAATAGGTTTAAAAAACATAACTATAAAACCACATCAATGAGCAACTACAGAAAACTGTCAGAACAAGAGATAGATATATTAAAAGAAAACGGTTGTAGTGCAGAGAGTTGGGCAAATATTGAAGTTGTACAGAACTTCACACCCAATTATATTACAAGTACAAGATTTTCAGGACAAATACGATTAGGTACACTCGAAAAAGAGTTTCAGCTTGCAGGTGGATTAACCAAGCATGCTTGCATACATCGAGCTATTATTCATAACTGTGTTATTGGTAATGATGTGGTTATCGAAAATATACAGAATTATATAGCTAATTATACCATTGGTAACGATTGTTTTATTCAAAATGTGGATGTGATGCTTGTTCAAGGTGTATCTACCTTTGGCAATGGGGTTAAAGTTTCGGTTTTGAACGAAACTGGTGGTCGTGAAGTGCATATACACAATAAACTATCGGCACATTTTGCTTATATTTATTCGCTTTATCGTCATCGGCCACTTCTTATAGAGAATATGTATGCAATGGTAGACCGCTATTGCAGTAAATATGCGTCTAACATGGGTTCTGTGGGAGACAACTGTGTTATTGTAAATGTAGGCTATATAGAGGATGTGAATATTGGAGCCCATAGCAAGATAATGGGTGCAATGAAACTCAAAAACGGAACTATTAATAGCAATGAGCATGCTCCCGTAAAAGTTGGGCGCAATGTTATTGTAGAAGATTTTATTATCTCATCAGACTCGCGTGTAGAGAGTGGCGCTATCCTTAAGCGATGTTTTGTGGGACAGGCCTGTACCCTAAAGCAAAACTACTCTGCTTCAGACTCTTTGTTTTTTAGCAACTGTCAGGGAATGAATGGTGAAGCATGTGCACTTTTTGCGGGTCCGTTTACTGTAACTCATCATAAATCTACATTGCTTATTTCAGGAATGTTCTCGTTTATGAATGCAGGATCTGGATCTAATCAGAGCAACCACATGTATAAATTAGGCCCTATTCATCAAGGTATTGTGGAGCGAGGTGCAAAAACCACAAGTAACTCTTATGTTTTGTGGCCGGCAAAAGTAGGCCCTTTTTCGCTTATTCTTGGCAGGCATCATCAGCATGCCGACACATCCAACTTGCCTTTCTCTTATTTAATAGAAAAAGATAATACCACTTATATAGCTCCTGGTGTTAATTTGCGAAGTGTAGGCACTATTCGCGATGCAAAGAAATGGCCTGAGAGAGATTTTAGAAACGACCCCGATAAACTAGATTTTATCAACTTCAATCTACTGAGTCCATATACAATTCAGAAAGTGTTGGCTGGTATAGATATACTAAAGAACTTGCAAGCTATAGCTGGTGAGAGTTCAGAGATATATACCTATCAAAGTTGTATTATAAGTAACTCGGCCTTGAAGAGAGGGCTCAAATTGTACAATATTGTAGTACACAAGTTTCTGGGCAACTCGCTTATAAAGCGATTAGAAAAGACTCAATTTAAGAATGACTCGGAAATTAGAGCACGCTTGTATCCTCAATCAGACATTGGCAAAGGCGAATGGGCAGATCTTTCCGGCTTAATTGTCCCAAAATCTGAAATAGATTTATTAATTTCGCAAATCGAAAAAGGAGAGATTAATAAACTTCGTGATATCAACCAGGCTTTCAGCTCATTGCATAACAACTACTACACTTTAGAATGGACATGGGCTTGGGGTAAAATTCAAGAGTACTATAAAATTGATGGCTCTAGCATTACAAGCAACAATATAATTGATATTGTAGAAAAGTGGAAAGATTCGGTTATCAAGTTAGATGAAATGATTTATGAGGATGCTAAGAAAGAGTTTTCATTGTCTTTCAAAACAGGATTTGGTGCAGACGGCAATGTTAAGGAGCGTATGCTAGATTTTGAATCGGTGAGAGGAGCTTTTGATAAGAACGAATTTGTAGTAACAGTTCTAAAACATATTGAGGATAAAAGAGCATTGGGCAATGAGTTGATTGCACGTATGAAACAGGTGGAAAATTAAAATGGCTAAAAAGAAATATTACGTGGTTTGGGATGGGCGTGAAACAGGTGTTTATAACTCATGGGAATCATGTAAAGAGCAAGTGTCAGGTTATCCAGGTGCAGTATATAAATCGTTTGCTAGCGAAGAATTGGCCAATGAGGCCTTTTACGAAGATAGTAAAAACCATGTAGGCAATAAAAAAATAAAACCGCAACTAACTGCAGAGCAGAAAAAGAAATATGGAGAGCCCATCTTAGAGAGTATCTCTGTGGATGGGGCAAGTAGTTCGCGTGGGGGTATGTCAGAGTATAGAGGCGTATTTACCCACAATGCTAAAGAGATTTTCAGAAAAGGCCCCTTCCCAGATGGCACTAACAATTTGATGGAGTTTCTTGCTTTGGTTCATGCTTTAAGTCTCTGTAAGCGTGACGGTGTGTCGTTGCCTATCTACTCAGACAGTCGCACTGCTATTTCGTGGGTACGCAAAAAGGAAATAAAGACTACAAAACAACGCACAAAAAAAAATGAGGAGCTCTTCGTCCTTGTTGATAGAGCCCTAATGTGGCTCAAAGAAAATGATTGTCAAAACAAAATACTTAAATGGGAAACTAAAGTGTGGGGTGAAATTCCTGCCGACTTTAATAGAAAGTAGATAGTGCTTACTTTTATTGCATTTTAGCAATGCGCTCTCTTATTATTATCTGTATTACTTTTGTGTTTTCTAGATTCTAATAATATGCTGCTGTTTATTTGTAAGGTTATCGTTTTGCCAAATAAAATATTTAGTTTACTTGCTCAATGCATTGTCAGGTCACAACATTTTTTCTTTAAGTGTGTTATCTAGCTATGCCTGACCAATAAAATTGCTGCAGGACAATAATAAATTATTATTATAAAGTTAGCGTAGTTATGACAAATAGAATTTCAAGCCTTATAGATAAATTTCAACCACCTTTTTATGATATTCCATTCGATAAGAAAGAGATGGAAGAGGTGGCCGAGCGGTTATATCATTTAATGTTTCCTATCTCTTCTCAATTAAACATACAGTTAATTCACAACCAGTTGCGTTCTATTGCCGATATTCTTTTGTGCACAATTGCACAACTCACATCAGAAAAACAGGCCAATAGTATAGTAGAAACTTTTTTTGAAGAACTTCCAGAGATTCAGCGAAGACTTGCAAAAGATGCTAATTGCTATCTTGCCAATGATCCGGCAGCCAAAAGCATTAAGGAAGTAGTATTAACTTATCCAGGTTTTTTTGCATTAACAGTACATCGTATTGCTCATCTGTTTCACGAATTGAGAGTTCCACTTATTCCTCGTCTGTTTTCAGAATATGTTCATGCCAAAGTGGGTATTGACATACATCCTGGTGCAAAAATAGGCAAGAACTTGTTTCTCGACCATGCTACAGGTATTGTTATTGGCGAAACAACCGTGGTGGGCAATAATGTAAAGATATATCAAGGAGTAACATTGGGTGCATTGTATCTCGAGAAAAAATTATCATCAACCAAACGTCATCCCACTGTTGAAGACAATGTGGTAATATATGCTGGAGCAACTATTTTGGGAGGCGACACTGTAATTGGCCGTCACTCTACAATTGGTGGGGGAGCATGGGTAACAGAAAGTGTGATTCCATATTCCTTGGTGTATAATAAAGTTGATGTTAAAGTGAAAACGGTGAGAGAGTTTGATGAGCCAAACGATTTTGTGATTTAGCAAAATGTTTTTGAACAGGAATTACTTATAGATTTAAATTGAAGAAACAGATGAAATACAATAATATTATAGAAACAATAGGCAATACGCCACATGTGCGGTTAAGCAGGTTATTTCCAAATCACGAAGTTTGGATTAAACTCGAAAAACAAAATCCTGGAGGCAGCATAAAAGATAGAGTTGCGCTAGCAATGATTGAAGATGCAGAAAAGAGCGGACTTTTAAAACCTGGTGGAGTTATTATTGAACCCTCTTCAGGAAATACTGGTGTGGGGATTAGCCTTGTAGGTATTATGAAGGGTTACAGGGTTATAGTTACTATGCCCGAATCGATGTCTGTAGAACGACGCAAATTAATATCTCTTTATGGAGCAGAATTGGTGCTAACTCCTCGTGAGTTGGGTATGAAGGGTGCTATCGCAAAAGCTGAAGAGTTGAAAAATGAAATAGAGAATAGTTGGATTCCACAGCAGTTCATGAATCCTTCTAATCCTGCCATTCATGCCAAAGTTACAGCACAAGAGATAATTGCTGATTTCAACGAAGGCTTCGACTATCTAATTACGGGAATAGGTACAGGGGGTCATATAACTGGTGTGGGAAAAGAGTTGAAAAAAGCTTTTCCCGCAATAGAAGTTCTTGGAGTTGAGCCTATAGATTCTCCCATACTCTCTGGTGGAAAACCTGGACCTCATGCTCTTCAAGGAATTGGAGCGGGTTTTATACCCGATACGCTTGATGTAGAGATGCTGGATGGTGTAATAAAAATTGGCAAAGATGAGGCTTATGAATATACACGTAGGCTAGCCCGAATAGAAGGTATATATGGCGGTATATCAACAGGAGCATCGTTAGCTGCTGTAGCCAAGAAATGCGAAGAGTTATCGCACGGAAAGAAAATACTCACCTTTAATTATGATACGGGTGAAAGATACTTATCGGTAGAGGAGTTGTTTTAATTGCAATATGATAATCAATCTCTTGTTTTGGTTGCCTTTATCTGTTCTATTATAGCCACAGCATTCTCTACAGTACTCACATTTTTGATAGATACCGAGCGTTTTTTGCCAACTTCTCTAAATTTGCACGAACGTGCATTGTCCATTACATATGCTATTAGCTTATCAAAAACAGGCGACTGATAGTATGGCGACTCTTTATCTGTTATGAGATGAAGTATCATTACTTGGTTTTTGAGCACTATTCTTTCTATACCCACTAGCTTTGCAAGACTTCTAAGTCGCACAATGCGTATCAACTCTTGTCCTTGTGCAGGTATTTTTCCAAAACGATCTTCTAGTCGTTTCTTAAATTCAAATGTTTCTAGTTCTCCCTCCAAATTATCTAACTCGCGGTATATAGCAATACGCTCTGCATCGTTGGGTATATACATTACAGGAAACATGAGTTCCAAATCGCTCTCAATAAGCACATCGTCTACAAACAGTTGATCCTCTGGATCTTTATCTGCTCCGTTGTCTTTAAATACATCCTGAAACTCATCTCTTCTGAGCTCAATCATTGCCTCTTTTAGTATCTTTTGGTAGGTTTCGTATCCAAGGTCTGCAATAAAACCACTTTGCTCGGCACCTAATAGGTTGCCTGCACCACGTATATCTAAATCTTGCATGGCAATATTGATGCCGCTACCAAGCTCCGAGAAGTTTTCGATAGCTTGCAAGCGTCTACGCGAATCGTTGCTTAGTGAATAAAGAGGAGGAGCTAATAGATAGCAAAATGCTTTTCTATTGCTTCTTCCTACACGTCCACGTAGTTGATGTAGATCGCTCAGTCCAAAGTTTTGAGAGTCTACAACTATCATTGTGTTCACATTGGGTATGTCAATACCCGACTCAATAATAGTGGTTGAGATAAGTACATCAAAATCGTGATTGATGAAATCGCCAATTACCTTTTCCATCTCTTTAGGATTCATTTGTCCGTGTCCAACTCCAATTTTTATATCGGGTATTTCACGTTGTAACATGGTCTGCATTTCGTAGATGTTCTGTATACGATTGTTTACAACAAACACTTGCCCATTGCGGCTCACTTCAAAGTTAATAGCTTCGCGTATTAATTCTAAGTCGAAAGTATGAACCTCTGTTTGCACAGGATGTCTATTGGGTGGTGGCGTAGAAATAGTGGTCAAATCTCGTGAACCCATTAGAGAGAACTGCAATGTGCGAGGTATAGGTGTGGCAGTCATAGTAAGGGTATCAACATTTACTTTTAGTTGCTTTAGCTTCTCTTTAGTAGATACGCCAAATTTCTGCTCTTCGTCTATAATTAGTAGGCCCAAGTCTTTAAATTCCACATCTTTACCAACCAAGCGGTGTGTTCCAATTAGCACATCTATTTTGCCCTCTTTCAAATCAGCCAAAATGGCTCTTTGCTCTTTAGGAGTGCGAGCACGACTTAAATAATCTATTGTACACGGAAAATCTGACAAACGCTCACTAAAAGTATGGTAATGTTGTGTTGCAAGCACTGTTGTAGGCACTAATACTGCCACTTGTTTACCATCTGTGGCAGCCTTAAATGCAGCACGTATAGCTATTTCTGTTTTGCCAAATCCAACATCGCCACACACAAGTCTGTCCATTGGTACAGATTTCTCCATATCGCTCTTTACATCGTTGGTAGCTTTTAGTTGGTCGGGTGTATCTTCGTATTTAAATGATGCTTCCAACTCTGTCTGCAAATAACTATCGGGTGAGTAAGCAAAGCCTTTCTCTTGATTGCGTTCTGCGTATAGCTTTATCAAATCACGCGCAATATCTTTAATCTTAGATTTTGTGCGTTGCTTAACTCTCTCCCATGCTCCCGATCCTATCTTGTTGAGGGTGGGGGCGTCGCCTTCTCTACCTTTGTATTTAGATAATTTGTGTAGAGAGTGAATCGATACAAACACAGCATCGTTGTTGAGGTAGGTAATTTTGATAACCTCTTGTATGTTTTTGCCAACAGGAAGTCTCACAAGTCCTGCAAACTTACCAATGCCATGATCTAAGTGCACTACAAAATCGCCAATCTGAAACTGATTTATCTCTTTAAGCGTCAGCGCCATCTTACCTGAACGTACTTTGTCGGATTTTAGGTTGTACTTGTGAAAGCGATTAAATATTTGGTGGTCGGTAAAACAGCAAATCTTTAAAGTGTTATCAACAAACCCTTCGTGCAGTGTGCGATTGATGGGTATGAACGGAATATTATCTCCTCTGTCTTCGAATATAACACGTAGGCGCTCTTGCTGTTTTTCACTATCCGATAGTATGTAAATTGTATAGTCTTCTTGTATAAAACTACTCAATGATTCACTTATCATATCGAAGTTTTTGTGAAACAGTGGCTGAGGAGTAGTCTTAAACTGTATTGTTGCTTCTGCTGTTTCTATGTTTTTGCCATCGAAGCGAATGTGTATGAATGGTTTGATTGCCGAGTGGAAGTCTGCTTTTGAGAGTAGGTTGGGTAGTGTTATCTCCACTTCGTCGAGTTCAATATTGAGTTCGTCGGAGAATACAGACTCAATGCGACTCTCTATCCATTGCATATCTTCGAACCCAACGATAGTATTTGTGGGTAGTGCATCAAATAGCGTAGAGTCTTTAGATTTAGAATTGCCAAAATGAGGCACAATGCGTATCTGTTCGTAAGCAGACTTAGAGAGCTGTGATTCAATATCAAAACTGCGAATAGTTTCTACTTCATCGCCAAAAAAATCTATACGATAAGGATATTCGCTTGAGTAAGAAAAAACATCGAGGATGCTTCCACGCGTAGCATATTGTCCTGGCTCGTAAACATAATCTACATATTCAAATTTATATGAGTCTAATAGTTTTGATACTTTTTCGCTACCAATTTCTTCGTTTACTTTTATGGGGAGCGTGTTTTGCGCGAGTGTGCTTTGCGAAACAACTTTCTCGGCCAATGCATCGGGGTAAGTAACTATTATGTAGGGTTGCTCTGTTTTTTGTAGCCTTGCAAGCACCTCAGTGCGAAGAATTTCATTTGCAGGGTCTACCTGTCCATATTTAGCTGCTCGCTTGTATGCCGAAGGGAAAAAAAGCACACTCTTGTTTCCCAATATCTGATTCAAATCGTGGTAGAAGTAACCAGCATTCTCTAAGTTATTTAGAATATAGACATAGTTTTTTTGGTCACGACTAAATAGCGATGCTGCAAAGAGCGCTTTAGCCGAGCCATGCAATCCTTTTATTGAAAGAGATTTCACCTCCTTCAA
>SMEQ01000141.1_pt1 | contig 25708 bp, 23 predicted proteins | sample 2456281 | NCBI WGS metagenome assembly SMEQ01 (sample SAMN10132596, study PRJNA489261) | soil metagenome | isolation source: day1 antibiotic-loamy sand soil ammended with raw manure from dairy cow... | place: USA | collected 2015-04-01
TGATGAAACAACAGCATGGATTGCCAGCAAATAGAGCTAAAGCTTTTCTTAACGACGAAGTGGAAACTACTGAAGATGCTCTAAAAGGTGCATCTGATATCGTAGCTGAATGGGTGAACGAAGATGCGCGTGCTCGTCAAGATGTGCGACGCATATACGAAAGAGATGCAGAAATCACCTCCAAGGTGATAAAAGGAAAAGAAGAAGAAGGCGAGAAGTACAGCGACTACTTCGATTTTGTTGCTTTGCTTTCTCGTTGTCCATCTCATAGATTATTGGCTATTCGCCGTGGCGAATCCGAAGGTTTTTTGAGAGTTTCTATTTCTCCTGACGATGAGAAATGCACCAATAGATTGATACAACGTTTTGTAGTCAACTCTTCCGAAGCCGCCGATTATGTAGAGGCTGCTGTGAAAGATGGATACAAACGATTGATGAAACCATCTATGGAGACAGAATTTGCCACCTTATCAAAAGAGAAGGCCGATGAAGCGGCAATTGCTGTTTTTGCAGAAAATATGCGTCAGTTATTATTGGCTCCTCCATTGGGTCAGAAGCGTGTGCTTGCTATTGATCCAGGATTTAGAAGTGGTTGTAAGGTAGTTTGCTTGGATGAACAAGGCAATTTACTGCACAACGAAACCATCTATCCACATCCACCAAGAAATGAATTCTCGAAGGCGGGCAATAAAATTGTGAAGTTAGTTGCTACTTATAAAATAGATGCTATATCTATTGGTAATGGCACAGCCAGTAGAGAAACCGAGCATTTCATCACCAAATTGCGCTTCGAAACAGATGTGAAAGTGTTTGTGGTAAGTGAAAATGGAGCTTCAGTTTACTCAGCTTCTAAAATTGCCCGCGAAGAATTTCCCGATTATGATGTAACCGTGAGAGGTGCAGTTTCTATTGGTCGTAGATTGTGCGATCCATTGGCCGAATTGGTCAAGATAGACCCAAAAGCTATTGGGGTGGGGCAGTATCAGCACGATGTGGATCAAGGTAAATTGCAAAAATCACTGGACCAAACTGTTGTGAGTTGCGTAAACCTTGTGGGTGTAAACTTGAATACTGCCAGCAAGCATTTGTTGGTATATGTATCAGGGTTGGGTGAATCTCTGGCGCAAAACATTGTGGACTATCGCACCGAGCATGGGGCTTTCGAATCGCGCAAGCAATTGATGAAAGTTCCTCGATTGGGTGCAAAGGCTTTTGAACAATGTGCTGGTTTCTTGCGCATTCCCAATGCTAAGAACCTGTTGGACAATTCTGCAGTTCACCCCGAAAGCTATCACGTGGTAGAAAAAATAGCCAAAGATTTGAATGGTACAGTCAAGGAGTTGATCAATGACAAATCTTTGAAAGAGAAGATTGATCTAAAGAAGTATACATCGGATACAATTGGGGTGGAAACTTTAAACGATATTCTGCAAGAACTTGAAAAACCAGGACGAGACCCTCGCAGTAAAGTGGAGACTTTCGAGTTTGATTCGGCTGTCAAAACTATTAATGATTTGAGTGAAGGAATGGTTTTACCAGGTATTGTTACTAATATCACCAACTTTGGATGCTTTGTAGATGTAGGCATCAAAGAGAATGGATTGGTACATATTTCAGAATTGGCCAATAGGTTTGTGTCAAATCCTACTGAAGTTGTTTCACTACATCAATACGTAAAAGTGAAAGTGATGTCGATAGATACTGAACGCAAGCGGGTTCAGTTGTCTATGAAAGCTGTAGAAGAGTAGGCGGAGTGCTTCTTTTGAATAATAGTTTATTCTTCTTTGTCAATAATAGCATTTGTCAGAAGATTAAAACTCTTTCTGTGATGACAAGTAATGCCACATTTTGCTATTCCCTCACGATGGACACGTGTGGGGTATCCCTTGTTCTTATCCCACCCATAGTCAGGAAATTCGCAGTGTAGGTTCTTCATATATTCGTCGCGATAGGTCTTAGCCAAAACAGATGCTGCGGCTATTGACATGAACTTGCCATCGCCTTTCACCACACAAGTGTGAGGAATATCTTTGTATGGCTTAAATCTATTGCCATCTACCAATATATGATGAGGCTCTTGCTTTAGCTTCGCTATTGCACGGTGCATTGCCTCAACCGATGCCCACAAAATATTTATCTCATCTATCTCCACTGGAGTGCAACTTGCAACTGCAAAAGCAGTGGCTTCGCGCTCTATAGTCAGTCTTAACTCATTGCGTGTCTTCTCCGACAGTTGTTTCGAGTCGTTAAGGGCTTCACATTCAAAGTCCGGAGGTAATATGACAGCAGCTGCAAACACTGGTCCAGACAGACATCCACGTCCTGCTTCATCACAACCTGCTTCTACTTTTCCTTTTTGCATGCAAATGGAAAGAAGTTTCTTTTCTTCTATCTTTTTCATAGTTCTATCTCAACAAAATTATCAGCTGGAGGGAAGTCGAGTTTAAACGAAGAGAAATCTGCGTCGGGATCGCCTACTAATTCATTTAGTTGCTCTATCATTTGTAGCATCTCAGCATCCATCACCTCGTCGCCCTTCATGTGTAAAATTTGCATTTTCACAATCAAGTCTATCAATGTGTTTTTCAGTTCCTCAGGAATGGGCAACGACATTGATTCTATTTTTAAATGCGCTATACGACTAGCTATCTTCTCGGTCTTTAGTCGGTACTCTTCCTGTAAGTTGTGGTTGCTGGGTATTGAATCAATAAATAAGCTTTCAATAGTAAGCTTCTTGTCTTGCAGTGCCATCAATCGATAGGCGAAAGGATAACCTGCCAAACTGCCCGTCTCTATATCGTAGATAGTATTTCCTTTTGGAGTGGTAAGTAATGTGATATCATTTGAGTGAAAGTGGCCTGTAAACATTACTTGCAAACCATTGTCAGCCAGTATTTCAGCATCTCTTTGCCAATCTTCTATCAGATAGTTGGGCATAAAAGTAGCTTGATAGGGCATGTGCTCAACCAAGCCATGGTGCATCATACCCATCACTAAAATATCTTTTGATTTAGCCTCTTGTAATATTTTTAAAGCCCATTGCATAGTTTCTGGATGTATTCTGCCACCTGAAATAGTAGTCGTAGTGTGCTCTTTATATCTGTTGCTGTCTATTCCTAAAAGCCAAGTGCTGTCGTTCATCTCTGCTAAGTAACTTAGCGATGCGCTATCTCTCCTTGTAGCTTTTCCATAGCCAAAGGTGGCATATATTTGTTCAAACTCTTGTGTAGATATGCTTTGGGTTGATGTTGGCTTATCGCCTATAAAAGCTTGTGCATTGGGTACATTCACATCATGATTGCCTGGAACTACAAAAATACGTGTACCATTATTCGCCAATGGTTTTAGTATGGCTGCAAAGTCTGTGTGGCTGTCTCGTTCTCCATTGTTAGTAATATCTCCTGTTATCAAAAGAATATCGGGTTGATAGGTCTGTAAATTAGAAAATACTTGAGAGAGAACTTGGTGGAGTTCTTTGGTATTTCGGCCTGTAGCCGATTCAAAGTTTTGAAGAGCAGCACCTGGCTTAGTTAGTTTAGGAGAAAGATAGTGAGTGTCGCTTATTACAGCAATCTTTAGAGATTGCTGGGCGGCTATACTAAAAGTTAGGAGTATGAATAGGGAGAATAATATTATGCGCATAATAAAAAGGTTGATTGAATAATCTTATACAAATATAAAGATTTATCTTCACCTTTCAAGTAGGAGGCAATAGCTAAAAAATAATTAGCTATTGAATAGAGTGATTATATGTGTAGAATTCGTTCTATTTCTTCAACATTTGAGCGGAAAGTTTTATCAACTTCTATGAGTCCTCTCACTGTGTTGCATGAATGAAGAACCGTTGCATGATTGCGTTTACCAATATGTGATCCTATCTGAGCAAGTGATAGTTCTGTGTGAGCCTTTGTAAAATACATAGCTACTTGTCTTGCCTGTACAATTTCGCGCTTTCTTGATTTTGATTGAATAAGGTCTTTCCTAATGTTGAAATAATCACAAACAACTTCTTGAATCTTTTGAACAGTTATTTTCTTTACCTCAAATTTAATGCTTTGATCAATTACTCTGCGCGCAAGTGTGAGATCAATCTCTGTATCATTTATAATGGAATGAGCCATTAACGACACTACAATTCCTTCTAAATCGCGCACATTGTCTGTAACATTCTCAGCAATGTAATCGATAACAGAATCGGAAATTTGAAGGCCATCAGCAGTAATTTTTTCTTTTAAGATGATCTTTCTCAAATCTTTCTCAGGACGTTCAAGACGCGTTGTAAGGCCCCATCTAAATCTTGTAAGTAATCGCTCCTCAACACCCACCATGTCCATAGGAGCACGGTCAGAAGTCATTATGAGTTGCTTATTGTTTTGGTGAAGGTGATTGAATATATGGAAAAAAGTATTTTGCGTTTTTGTAAGGCCAGAAAGTTCTTGTATATCATCAATAATTAAAATATCAATACCTTGATAAAAGTTGATGAAATCGTTTACAGTATTAAAACGGGTAGCATCAGTATATTGAACTTTGAAAAGATGAGCAGATAGATAGAGAACCTTCTTATCAGGAAATTTCTCCATAATTTTTGTTCCAATAGCATGGCATAAATGTGTTTTACCTACACCTGATGAGCCATGGAGGAAAAGAGGATTGAAAGCTGTTTTAGCTGGATTCTCAGCTACTGCTTCAGCTGCTGTGCGAGCTAACTTGTTACTGTTTCCTTCGTAGAAATTCTTAAAAGAATATTTAGTGTTTATTTGTGAATCAAACTCTTGTGGTTCAACCCTGTTAAAAGGGCTAGGCACTTTGTTAGTTTGTGCAACAGTAGGTTTAGGAAATGATTGTTTTTTAGATTCTCCTCTTATCTCAACTGCCGTATTGGTAGCAGATGCCACAACAACTCTGTAGTTCAAAATAGTCTCTTCACCCATCACACGGCGAAGTGTTTGTTGGATAAGATCAATAAACTTCTCCTCTAGGTACTCATAGAAAAATTGACTTGGAACTTGTACAGTGAACACTTTGTCTTTATAACTGATAGGTGTAATAGGTGCAAACCATGTACTATACGCCGCATCAGAAATATTATCTTTGATAATTTCGAGACAGTTATTCCATAAACTTTTAAAATCAGTTTTCATTTTTGGGTTGAGATGACTTAATTGATGTGTGTAGTGATTTCCTAATTGGAGTACAAATTTTGCGAAAATAATCGACAATTCAAAATCTATGTTTCTACGTCAAATATGTAAGTTGAACAGTTCTTTAGTAATCAATATGCTAATTATACCATGTTAATAGACAGTAGATTGCAATTGTTATCAACAATAATATTGCTGATTATCAGTGAGATGCAAACGTTATCAACAATAGTTGCACATCTTTTCAAAAGTACATGAATTATCATGTAAATAGGTTTATAGTCAGCACTTAAATTGTTCATAATGGAAATTCCTTATTTGTAAGGATTCTAAATAAGGGTTTTGAAGGATTGTATTTATGATATAAATCGATGTTTCTGTAAATAATCGTAAGTGAGCTTTTGACACTATATGCTTATATATATACTGTTAATATTGCTTTTCTGATATCAAATAGTACTTCTAGAGTTGAGGTATATCTACATTTTTTACATCATGCCAAAGCACAATGTAAAAATGCAGATGTTATTATTTATTTAATGTATTCGATAGATATACTATGTACGATTAGAATAATCGTACTCTAACACTAAGATATTTCTCTGGATTCTTTCTGATATCTTCAAGCAGTTGAGTGGCACTATTGATAGTACTTGTTAAACTGTCATGAAGTTGAGTGTCGTTGGTAAGTTTTCCTAAAGAGCTATTGGGGCTTGTTAGGCTTTCAGATAAGTGCTTGAGGTTTGCTAATGTAGAGTCAAGAGAATTAAATGTGTTGTGAACGTCTATTTCTGCTAAATCTTGGCTTACTTTTTTAAAGTTAGTAGTAATCTCTGCAAAGTTATTACCTATTGTCGGCATGTCACTTTCGAGATCAGACATTACCTTTCTTAAACTAACACTTGAAGACTCCAGTTGCGTCATTGTCTTGCTCATAGACTCTACTGCAGTAATCCATGAGGGATTAGTAGCTATGGTTTGAAGAGCAATTGATACAGAATCTAATCTAGACATTATAGAGTCTGTTTTAGGTATAACTCGTGCCACACCGTCCATCAAACCAACCGCCCTTGTACCTAATATAGTGTCTCCTGGCGATAAGAACTCTGTAGTGTAAGGATTGTTTTGTAAACTTACAGAAGATGAGCCTAAAAAATCAGAGCTAAATTCTAGTTTGCTTCCTTTTTTCACTCTAAAACCTTTGTCAAGTCTTATTTCAACTGCAAAGTCCATAGAGTCGTTTTGCATCATGGTGATAGAGTTGACCAAACCTACCTGAAAACCATTCACTAATATGGGCGAAGACACGTTGAGGTTGTTAACGTTGTCAAATACAGAAATATAGGTATTCTGTGATTTAAAGATGTTTACACCTTTCAAAAAGTTTACACCGAAAAAAATCATTACAAGGCCTACTAAAAAAGCAATGCCTATTTTTACATTTCTATTCCAAGCTTTCATATTTCTATTTTATTTATTTCTTTTAAATGATACTTTATTTAACGCGTCGTCCATCTTGGAATTCGACAATAAAGGCATCTTTAAATTTTGTTTTTACTTCCCTTAATAATGAAAATAATTCTTTTTCACTTTTGCCACTTCCATACGTGTATTTGTAAGTATTACCGTCTTTATAATACTCCACATTATTCAACCCTTTAAAAACACGTGCATTGGCATTGTACTTTCTGGGGGCTGTCAAAAATTGAATTTTATATTGTAATTCTGAAATACTTTCATTAGGCACAGGCTCATAGAGGTTTGTCTCAGAAGTTGCATTAGCGTTCGGGATTCCCAAAGTGGCATATTTATTTCTTTTATCGTATTCTCTTTTATACTGTGTAAAAGCACTGTAGATAGAATTTACCAAAACGTTTTGACCATGGGTACTGTTCAAAAACTTTTCTTCAGTACGATTGCTTATATAGCCCAACTCTATTAACACGCTAGGCATTCCTGTTTCGCGCAAAACTAAAAAACCTGCCTGTCTTACATTTCTATTGGTCCTTTTTGCACCATTTATTAGTTCGTGTTGAGTAAGTGTTGCAAAGTTGAGACTTTGTTCTAAAAACTTATTCGACATAAACTCAAACATAATGTATGATTCTGGTTCTTTTGGATCGAAACCTTGATATTTTGTTTCGTAATTTTCTTCATATACAATTACTGAGTTTTCTCTTTTCGCTACCTCAAGGTTGTCCTCACTGCGATGCAACCCTAAGATGTATGTTTCTACACCCTGTGGAGATGTTTTTCGTCTATCTAATGCATTACAATGTAAAGATATAAATAGTTGAGCATTTACTTTATTTGCAATCTTTGGACGCTCGTTTAATGGAATAAATTTATCCGTGGTGCGGGTGAAAACTACATTTACATCGCTATGATTCTTATTAATTTTCTCGCCTAGTTTTTTTGCTACGCTTAACACTATATCTTTCTCTTTGGAAATAGCTCCAAGTGCTCCGGGATCTTTCCCTCCATGACCTGGATCTAATACCACAGTAAATGTTTGACTTCTTTGTGCAAAAGAAGTATTAACAAAACCCATGAGAAGAAACGGGATTAGTATAGCAAAAAAGAATGTTTTCTCTCGTTTCATGATGTCCTTTGTTTTTTACAAAAATAATTATAATATTTGAATAGCTACGTTCATTTAAGCTTAGATATTGGAAAAAGATGTTTTATAGATGATTTTACCCTCTATATAGACATAACAAAAACTGCAGTTTTACAAAACTGCAGTTTTTGTTATACTTATTAGATATAAGTCTATGCTTATATTATTCCATTAGTTCAGCTAATTTCTCTTCTAGCTGTTCACCACGTAAATCTTTAGCAATTATTTTACCCTCTTTGTCTAATAAAACAGTGTGAGGAATACTTTTAATGGCATACAATCCTACCGCTTCGCTTTCCCAAAGTTTAAGATCTGACATTTGAGGCCAAGTCATATTTAAATCTTTCACACCTTGCAACCACTTTTCCTCGTCCTTATCCAACGATACGCCAACAATTTCAAAGTCTTTATTTTTGTACTTATCATATGCTTTTACCACGTTTGGCATCTCTTGTATGCAAGGACCACACCAGGATGCCCAGAAGTCTATAAATACATATTTGCCTTTACCTACATAGTCAGATAAAGAAACGTACTCACCCTTAGGATTTTTCATTGTAAAATCAATGAAGTCTCTGCCTATAGCTACAGCTTCCATTGCTTCTATTTGATCAACAATACGTTTTACATTTTTCTTTTCTTTAAATTCTTCGCTAGTCATAGCAAGAATCTCTTTTTGTTGCTCAGTTGTAAACATACCTGACGTCGAAATAAAAGTATATTGACCTAATTCGTTATCAATATTAGCCTTTACAAAATCAAAACTCTTTCCCTTAGCTTCGTCTGCAACTTTTTCATAAGCAGATGATATTTCTGTTTCTAAATCTTCGGTTATTGTTCCATCAGCCATAGCATTGTTGTACTGTTCCGATAGTGCACGAGCTTTAGTATTGAGTTCTTTTTGGACATTATTAAAATCTGAATAACGATCGTTCAATTCTGATCCAGTAACATGAAATACTGAGTCATATACAACATTTATTTTTCCAGGTTCAACCATTATAATGGATCTAACTTTATTTGCATCTTCCCCTATACTAATGAATCGAAGAACAGAGCTTTCTGTCTCACCTTTAATTTTGAATTTACCATTTGAAATAATAGTGGAATCAACAGGTGTCATTTCGTTATCAGTTGATTCGACCAAAACAACTTTCTGACCTTCATACATAGGGTCTGTAACTGTTCCATTAATGGTATATTGAGTTTTGTTTTGGCATGCTGCAAATATAACAGCTATTGCACTTAAGAATAGAAACTTTTTCATTGTAAACTTTTTTTTATGTTTAAAAACCTATCGCAAAGATAGATATTAAAACATTACAATGATAAATTTGTTCTTTGTTTTTACTGGTTTTTTCATTGTTTTGTTGTATAAAGCTGTATCAGTGATAATGTTTAATCTCTATTAGGTACAATTTCCTATTACTTAAATGGAAAAACAGGACTCTTTCTTACTTTTTAATAAATATCTTGTATCTTTGAAATAAAAATAAAATAACTATGAGCCATTTAATTTCTCCTTCTTTGTTATCAGCCGATTTTTTACATCTCCAACGCGATGTTGAAATGCTCAATAATAGTGAGGCCGATTGGTTACATTTAGATGTAATGGATGGTGTTTTCGTTCCTAATATTTCATTTGGTTTTCCAATAATGAATCTTTTGAAAAGCATCACCGATAAACCACTTGATGTGCATTTGATGATTGTACAGCCAGAGAAGTTTATAGATGAAGTAGCGGCAATGGGAGCACATATCATGAATGTGCACTATGAGGCTTGCACTCATCTTCATCGTGTAGTGCAAGCCATAAAAGCCAAAGGAATGAAGGCTGGTGTAACGCTCAATCCTCACACGCCTGTTGCTTTACTCAAAGATATTATTCAAGAGCTAGATATGGTGCTTCTTATGTCTGTAAATCCAGGATTTGGGGGACAGAAGTTTATCAATAATACATTGTCGAAAGTGGAAGATATGAAAAATCTAATTCTTCAGAAAAATGCTAACACACTCATTGAAGTTGATGGTGGTGTAGATTTGGAAACAGGAAAACTCCTAGTTGAAGTAGGTGCAGATGTTTTAGTTGCTGGTAGTTTTGTGTTTTCATCAGAAAACCCTAAAGAGAGAATACATCAACTCAAAATGTTGTAGTTTTCTTTTAGCATTACAAAAATCCTGTTTTGTAGAAAAACTTCAAAATCGTTTCATTATAAATGCGATGGGACAAACACCGTTTCTAAGAATTTTAATCCCTTTTATAAGTGGTATTCTTTTTTGTAGGTATATTTCTACATCTATCCCTGTGTTTTATTTTGGACTTATAGGGTTGGCAATATTACTTCTCTCCTTTTTCACTCATAAGAAACATGATTTTTCTTTACGTTGGTTGTTCGGACTTGGATCAATGTTTTTCCTTTTTTCTCTTTCAGCACAGTTTTATCAGTATCGAGCTTCACAAGCATCATACGATTTTCCTTCTGAAGCCACTTCTTATATAGGAGAGGTCTTAGATTTTCCGCAACAGAAAAAGCGTTCAGTAGCATGTCAAGTGCATTTGATTTACCCTGTTGATAAGAAGATAATGTTGTATCTCGAACCAGATACAAATAGTAAAACACTTGAACCTGGCGATCAGCTAGTAGTTTATGCAAGTGTTGTACCTTTCAAGAATCTAGGTAATCCCGATGACTTCGATTATGAGAGATTTATGCAAAACAAAGGCTTCTCTGGCAGTACTTATACAAATTCTAATAGTTGGTTCAGAACGGGTGCGCGAAGTTATTCATTAAGAACAGAAGCACTCCGTGTGAGAGCGAAAATATTAGATATTTATAAATCCTTTGGATTAGACAACGATGCTTATTCATTTATTTCTGCAATTACATTGGGCTATAAAGCCGACTTGACCGACCAGTTAAAAGATGCTTTTCGTGCTTCAGGCACTTCTCATGTTTTGGCCGTTAGCGGTTTACATGTCGGAATTATCTACATCATTATCATTTCTTTTTTTTCTTTTCTTGGCAAACGTGGAAAAGCTGTTGTTGTAAAACAACTACTTATATTGCTTTGTTTGTGGGGATATGTTTTCATTACAGGTATGCCAGTGTCTGTGGTAAGAGCGGCTATCATGTTGTCTCTTTTATCTATAGGTAATATGCTCAATAGAAATGGTGTCAACTACAATACATTAGCAGTCGCAGCTTTTTTCACGCTCATCATCAATCCTTTTCATCTGTTTGATCTAGGGTTTCAGTTAAGCTTCGCATCTGTTTCCTCTATTTTGTTTTTTCAGCCAAAGATATCACAACTATACGTTGCCAAGAACAAAGCAATTGGTTATATTTGGAGGTTATTTACTGTATCATTGTCAGCTCAATTAGGGGTGTTTCCTTTAGTTCTGTATTATTTTGGCACTTTTCCCACTTATTTCTTTATAACCAATCTCCTTGTCTTACCTTTTATTGGTGTCATCATTTACTCAGCGGGAGGTCTCACTTTTCTCACACTTCTTTCATCCTTAAATTTTGGCTTCATACATTTGCTTATTAAAATAATATCAACATTTATACAGTTTCTCATCAATGCGGTATTGAAAATTGTCTTTTTCTTTGAGTCTCTCCCCATGTCTGTCATAGAAGGTTATTATATCACTACGCTTCAGTTATTCTTAATTTTTGCCACAGTGATGTCTTTCTCTTACTTCATGCTTCATAAACATGCCAAAGCGTTGATTTCTTTTTTATTGTCATTGACTCTATTATTATCTACCAATTTGGTTTCTTATTTCAAAAGGCCAATTGATCAGTTCATTGTTTACAATAGTTATAATGAGTCTCAGATGGGTTATATAATAAGTGGAGAAAAGATAGCATTATTGGCAGATTCCATGCAGACAATTCCACATCCTTCAGCAAGTATTATTTTGCTCACTGATAATGTATATAAATCTAAAACTAGTGACTTCGCACTTCCTGTCGACTATCTCATCTTAAAATCTAACAATAACTTCTCTATGACAGAGCTAATTGCTTTTTACGAACCTCGAAAGGTGATAATAGATTCTTCCATTAGCCGATATGCTGCTGAGAAAATACAAAATGAATGCAAGAAGTTGAACATTGCTTTTCATGATATTTCTAATTCGGGTGCTTTCTCGGTAAATTTTTAGTATTTTTGCAACTTATCAAAAAAACAATTCAAACGCAATAGCGATAATAAACTATATGAATATACCCTTATCACTTACTCCTCTCATTGGAGAAAAACAATTGATCGAAACTAAAAAGCAAATTGAAAAGGCGCAGAAGATAGTTATAGTCACACATCTATCTCCTGATGGAGATGCTATGGGATCTTCACTCGGATTGTATCACTACTTGCTTAGCATGGATAAAGAAGTTAGAGTAGTAGTGCCTAATGCATTTCCCTATTTTCTTAAATGGATGGACGGTTCTAAAGATGTAGTGGTGAATACCTACATTCCTACTGTTGCTGAAGCACTCATTAGAAGTGCTGATTTAATTTTCTGTTTAGATTTCAACACATTAAAGCGAATTGGCATCTTGGGAGACCTCGTTGAACAATCAAACGCAAAAAAAATACTAATAGATCACCATCTTGACCCTGATGAGAGCTTTGATGTTGTTATTTCCTATTCGCAGATTTCATCTACTTCCGAAATCGTATTTAGACTTATGGCTCAAATGGATAATGGTTTAGATAACATATCTACAGTTATGGCCGAGTGCATCTATACTGGTATGATGACTGATACAGGTGGATTTACCTACAACTCTAACGACCCCGAGATATTTGAAATTATAAGCATGTTGCTAAAGAAAGGAATAGACCGCGATCTTATATACAGAAATGTGTTTAATAATTATAGCGATCAGCGTTTCAGATTGCTTGGGTATACATTGTCACAACGCATGAAAATATATCCAGAGCATAAAGCTTCGCTTATATATTTGACAAAAGAAGATCAACAACAATTCACACTTACCAAAGGAGATACGGAAGGGTTTGTAAATTATCCGCTGAGTATCAAAGATATTTTGTTTTCCGTTTTTATTCGTGAAGATGGAGATCTTACCAAAATATCACTTCGCTCACAAGGCGACTTCCCTTGCAACAAGTTTGCAGCCGATTATTTTAATGGGGGTGGACATCTCAATGCATCGGGTGGTGAGTTTTATGGCGAAATTGAAGATGCTATCTCTTTATTTGAAGAAGGGCTAGAAAAATACGCTGAGATTTTGCAAAATTCATCTATTTAGCATTACAAACTCTATTTTAAGAATAGATAATAGATTAAGGACTCTAAAATACCGCTATATTAAAGTGGAATGATTAATTTTGCAATTGATTTAGGGGATAATATACTACAAAAAACTAGAAATGAAGAAAATTATAATAGCCTTTCTTTTAGGTATTGTTGCAATTGCGATGTTTTCGTCTTGTAATAAAAGCAAAACCTATGCTCAACGTTTAAACGAGGAGAAGAAGATAATAGAACGTTTTGTTGATGAAAACGATATTACAATATTGACTGAATACCCAAAGGACAGTGTCTTTTCAGAAAAGGAGTTTTTCTTTGATACTTCTTCTGGTATCTATTACAATGTAATTGACTCGGGCAACGGAAGAAGAATATTAGGAGGTGAAGAGTTATATATTCGTTTTAAAGGTCTGAAATATCTCTTTAGTACAGATACAGCTACTTATTCTAATATTAACAGCTTTCAGCCTGAAGTATTAGTATACGGCAACTCATCCACCTATGGATCAGTTGCATGGGTGGCACCTTTAAAAAATGTGGGCAATCGCGCGCGAGTGAAGATGATTGTTCCTTTTAACATGGGCTTGGCCAGCGATCAACAATCATATAAAACTGCTTATTTCGAAGAGATAGACTATCGATTTGAACAATAATATATATTTAAAACCTTATCCAAATGTCACTAATAAAATCAATATCAGGCATTCGTGGAACAATTGGGGGTAGAGTGGGAGACGCTCTCACACCTGTTGACACAGTTAAGTTTGTAGCTGCTTATGCTACATATATCAAAAAAACAACTCACGGCAAATCTCCGAAAATAGTTGTGGGCCGAGATGCACGCATCTCAGGCGATATGGTACACAGATTGGTCTCGGGCACTTTGATGGGTATGGGGTTTGATGTTATCGATATTGGTTTGGCGACTACTCCCACCACAGAAATTGCTGTGCCAAAAGAGAATGCCAGTGGTGGCATTATACTCACTGCTAGTCACAACCCTAAGCAATGGAACGCTTTGAAACTTTTAGACTCAAATGGAGAATTCTTGAATGCCGAAGCTGGAGCAGAAATACTGGTTATTGCTGAAGCAGAAGATTTTACTTTTGCTGAAGTTGATAATTTAGGGAGTGTTACAGAAAAAGGTTATCTAGATGTTCACATACAAGAGGTGCTAGATTTAGATTTAGTAGATGTTGAGGCAATAAAACAAGCCAACTTTAAAGTTGCCATTGATTGCGTAAATTCGGTAGGTGGCATTGCACTTCCTCCGCTTCTTAAAGCGTTGGGAGTAAAAGAGGTGTTGGAAATTCACTGCGAACCACATGGAAACTTCGCTCACAATCCAGAACCACTGCCCGAAAATTTAACTGATCTTGCCGATGCTATCAAAGAGCAGAAGGCAGATGTTGGTTTTGCTGTAGATCCAGATGTAGATAGATTGGCCATAATTTGCGAAAATGGAGCGCCTTTTGGCGAAGAATATACACTCGTAGCGATAGCAGACTATATTTTAGGACATACGCTAGGCAATACTGTTTCTAATCTTAGTTCAACGCGTGCATTGCGCTATGTTACCGAAAAACATGGTGCAACCTATACTGCTGCTGCTGTAGGCGAAGTAAATGTAGTAACAAAGATGAAAGAAACCCATGCTGTTATTGGAGGAGAAGGCAATGGTGGTATTATTTATCCAGCATCTCACTATGGGCGTGATGCCTTAGTTGGGATAGCTCTTTTCTTAACTCACATGGCAAAATCAGATATGAAGGTAAGCGAGTTGCGAACTACTTATCCTTCTTACTTTATGTCGAAGCAGAAAATAGATTTGACTCCCGACATAAATATCGATGAGCTTCTTTTGGCTGTAAAAGAGAAATACAAAGAAGAAGATATAATAGATATTGATGGTGTGAAAATAGAATTTAAAGACAGATGGGTTCATTTGCGTAAATCGAACACTGAGCCTATTATACGTATCTACTCCGAAGCTCCCTCTACAGAAGAGGCTGATGCTTTAGGAAAGCAAATAATAAGCGAGATTAAGGATATTATTGGATAATAGAATCTATTTTTCTATCCTCCTTTTAAATTATACCGTAAAGCTTAAACCAATTTATAATTGGAGGGTTTTACGGTTCATTTTTACTGACAAATGAAAGATAAATTATTAACACTGGAAGATATTCGAAAGGTCCATCCTATTTTCAGGAAACGATATGGGGATACGCTTGCGAAAATGGCTCTCAAAATATCAGGATTGGATAATGTAAATAAAGTGTATGATCACTCAAAACATCTCACAGGCATTGATTTTTGCACCCATCTGCTAGATGGGTTAGAAATGAAAAGAACTGTGCGAAATGGAGAGATTCTTGAGCAATACAAAGATCAACCATTTATCACAGTTTCTAATCATTCCTACGGTCATGTCGATGGGATTGCTTATATAGAAATGGTAGGATCTTATCAGCCAAACTTCAAAATGATGGTCAATTTCCTTTTGGGAATGATAGACACCATGTCTGATCACTTTATCACTGTGAATCCTTACAATCCAGAAGTATTTAATAAAGTATCGAGTCTGAGTGGCATAAAAGAGTGTATAGCTCATTTACGACAAGGTAATCCGTTAGGGCTATTTCCAGGAGGTGCTATATCTAATCTTAATAGAATCAATGGCAAGTGGTCAATAGAAGATAGAGACTGGCAACCTTCAGTCTTGAAACTAATCAAGTTTGCCAAGGTGCCCATCATACCCATTCATATTTCGGGGGGCAACTCATCATTTTTCTACTCGCTAGGATTAATTGATTGGCGACTGCGTAACCTTAGACTTGGGCATGAGCTTTACAACAAAAAAGGCAAAGAGATAATCTTTACAGTAGGACAACCTATCACACTTCAAGAGCAAAACAGCTATTCAGATCTCGAACTATTTGGTAAGTTTTTGAAAACTAAAACTTATGAATTAAATAAATCCAAATAATTTCTTTAACTTTGGATAATCTTATTTCGATTCCAAGCAATTATTATATCTAAATATACTCTATGTCTAAACAGACTATTCAACAAGTAAAACAACGATTCAGCATCATTGGGGTATCTCATGAGTTGGAGCGTGCTATAGATACTGCACTGCAAGTAGCACCTACCGATTTGTCGGTTCTTATTACTGGTGAAAGTGGTGTGGGAAAAGAAAACTTTCCTCAAATAATTCATCAATACAGCAGAAGAAAACATGGTCCTTACTTTGCAATCAATTGTGGCTCAATACCTGAAGGAACAATTGACTCAGAGCTATTCGGTCACGAGAAAGGATCTTTTACAGGAGCTACTGCAAATAGAAAAGGATATTTCGAATCGGCCAATGGCGGAACATTGTTTTTAGATGAGGTAGGCGAACTGCCTATGTCAACACAAGCGCGCCTGCTACGAGTTCTTGAAACTGGTGAGTTCATTAAGGTGGGATCATCAAAAGTAGAAAAGAGTGATGTGCGAGTAGTAGCTGCTACAAATATGAACATGATACAAGCAGTAGAAAAAGGTAAGTTTCGCGAAGACTTATACTATCGTCTCAACTCTGTACCTATTCGTATTGCTTCTCTTCGCGATAGAAAAGAAGATGTGCCACTGCTCTTCAGAAAGTTTGCGAGCGATTGTGCAGAAAGATATATGATGCCTCCTATTTCGCTCACAGATGAGGCTAAAGAATTGCTCATAGCATACAGATGGCCAGGCAACGTTCGTCAATTAAAGAATGTGACTGAACAGATATCTGTAATTGAGCAGGAAAGAGTGATTACACGTGAAATAATGGAACGTTATTTGCCTAAACAAGAAGTTGGCATGGTTCCTGTTTCTCAAACCCATGAGAGTGAGGGAAAGACATTTGCCAATGAACGTGAGATTCTCTATCAAGTGCTATTTGATATGAAGAAAGACTTGAATGATCTAAAGCAAGTTGTAAGAGATATGATTAAGAAAAATCCAAGTAGTCATTCATCTGAAGATACTGGTCGTCTTCCTATAAAGTACAGTGAACAGTTTTTGAAAGCTCCTTTTGGTTCAGCTCAACAAAACGAGGACAACAAAGATGATGTACAAGATGCCTCAGAATATATAGAAGAGACATTGGCAATACATGAAGTAGAGCGCGACATGATAATAAAAGCATTAGAGCGACATGGTGGCACTCGCAAGCTTGCAGCCAATGACCTGCAGATTTCAGAACGTACACTGTACAGAAAAATAAAAGAATATCAATTAGAAGACTTATAAACGACTTTATGAAAAAAATGCTATTTTTCGTGTCACTTGTCTTGCTCTTAAACTCTTGTACATTTTCTTACAAGTTTAATGGTGCCTCAATAGATTACGACTTAACTAAAACAATGTTGATATCTGAATTCCCCAATCAAGCTCCACTTGTTTATCCTCCTTTAGAGCAACGCTTCAATGAGGAGCTCAAAGATCTTTTTACACGTAGTACTCGTTTGCAATTTGTGCGCCAAAATGCTGACTTAGAGATGGAGGGCGAAATTGTGGGTTACGAACTTACCCCCCTTGCTGTACAGGAGGACTCTTTTGCATCTGAGACAAGGCTTACTCTTACTGTTCGCATGCGCTATCGCAACAACAAGGTTGATGGTCAAGACAAAGAAGAGACCATTAAGGCCTTTCGCAACTTCCCTGCAGACAGAATGCTTACTGATGTGCAAGATCAACTGATAGAAGAGTTGATTAAAGAGATAATCGATCAAATGTTTAACTCTACTATGTCTAATTGGTAATGTCAATTGGCAAAATTATACAGTAAAAAAAACAGCTTGATTTAATGTTGGATAAAGAACTATTCTACACATATTTGAATGAGGAGAAACCGCTCAATGATGGCTCTTTGCATCATTTGCAACGAGTTGCCATCAAATATCCTTATTTTCAGACAGCCAAATTGTTATTGTTGAAAAACATGAAGCACACAGAGCATCCTGAATATATGACAGAACTAAAGAATGTTGCCATAACGTGTAGCGATAGACAAAAACTCTTTTACTTTTTGAATGACGACCGCTTTGCTCGTTTTTTTCCAAAGACAGAGTTTCAGGTAAAGAATGATAGTGATAATGATAATGATAGGACTGAACTACTGCTCGACTCTTTTCTAGAATCTATAGAAAAAGATGATGATGAAAAGATCGTAACCACCAAAATCGAAAATCAGTGGGAGAGCAACTCAATTATTTCAACCGATTATTTAGCTTATCTAGAGAAAGCTGAACCTGAAGAAAATAGAGTAGATCATGACGAAGAAGCTAAACCAATGAAACATCAAGAGTTGCTTGATAGTTTTTTAGAGAAATCTTCGGGGGATGAGGCTTTATTTTCTAACAGGAATAGAAAGAAAGATGAGAGCTCAGAGTTGTCGCAATCTATTGATAATCTATTAGATGACGACACTTTCTTGACAGAGACATTGGCTCAGGTATATATAAAGCAAAAGAAATACGAACAAGCGCTTACAATTATTAAAAGATTAAGTTTGAATTTCCCGAAAAAAAGTATTTACTTTGCAGACCAAATACGATTTCTAGAATATTTAATTTACAACGATAAAAACAAAAAACAAAAATAATAAAATGTATATCTTTATCACAATTTTAATTCTAATCGCAGCAGTTTGTATGATTCTTATAGTTTTGGTGCAAAACTCTAAGGGTGGTGGTTTAGCTGCTGGATTTTCTTCATCAAACCAAATAATGGGAGTAAGAAAGACAACTGACTTTCTTGAAAAAGCTACTTGGGGATTGGCTGTAACAATTCTTGTTTTAAGCATCTTGACAGCAAAGTTTACTGTTAAACGTGGTACAATGCCCGAAACACAGATTGAATTGCCACAAACACCTTTCAATCCTTCAACTGCTCCTGATGTAACTCCCAACATGCCTCTCCCAACTCAGCCTGCTCCTGCCGAGCAACAACCTGAGCTACCAGTAGAGTAAACTTTATTGGAAACAAAAAAATATGAATAAAGGAATCGAAGTGACTCGGTTCCTTTATTTCGTTGTATACTACTGAGAGATTGCTTTAGCACAATTTATTCATAACATTACTTCTAATACTTCGTGTAAAGTTTATAAGTTTCTAATACATTTACTTGTAAACGTTCCTTTTTATCTTTAGCATTGGGTGGGTTCACTTTTACCTTTGCGCATCTGGATCTTCGGCAAACTCTTTCAAATAGACTACAATATCTTCAGATTTGGTCAGTTTGCATCTACTTAAAGATAAAAGCATGAATTATGTGAGTTTGCCTAAACAGTAATATTTTCATGCATAACAAGCATCCTGCATGATTGGATTTAGTCAGTGATAACCTTGGCAAATCTCTTTATCTATATTCTTGTATGGTTAACAGTAATATTTTTGCTATTTTTGTTTAAATAGAATTTATAGCATTATGAAGAAATTAATATTAGCTGTTTTCTTAATCATCTCCACAATGGTATCCTCACAACAGCCATTTAGATATGATACTATTCGTGTGTCGAAAGATGATACCCGTAATATACATGAACGTCAACTGCGAATTCAAACGCAAAATCAACAAAGAAGAAGGATTTCAACCCCATCTTCTTCATCAGTTAAAAAAGGATTTGATGCAAAAAACATGAGATATGGATTGAATCTTGGACTAAGTTTCACTAATTACTACTCATTGTTTCGACTTGCTCCACAGGTAGGTTACCAATTTAATAAATACGTGATGGCAGGAGTGGGAGTCAGTTATTATCACTCCAAGTACAAAAGTTATATTAGTAATACTAGAGTAACAGATAATACAAACTCATTAGGTGGAAATGTTTTTGGGTATTTATATCCGACTAGTTTTTTAGCTATTTCGATACAGCCAGAAGCAAATTATATATGGACCAGTTCTAAGGATGCACAGGGAACTTACAACAAAAGAGATGTGCTTGTTCCTTCTGCAGTTATAGGAGCAGGTCTTCGTCTTGGCCGAGCACATGCCATGTTGTATTATGATTTGATACAAGATGTCAATTCTCCCTACACTTCAGGGGTGTTCTATGGAGTGTCAGTCTATTTCTAGTTTTCAAGAATATAAGCAGTTCAATCAACATTTACTTCCACCCACAATGGTCTATGGTCAGAAGCCATTGGCTCATTCACAACTTCAGCACTTTTGATAATATGATTAAACTTGCCATTGCTTTTCATAAATATATAGTCGATTACCTGTGTGGGTATATCAGAAGGGAAAGTTGCTTGTGAAGAATCACTTAGTAAGATCCAATTATTAGATAAACCTTTTATTTCTTCAGAGTGGGGCAATGCATTAAAATCACCTGCTAAAAAAACAGGTTTTGTTGTATACTTCTCAGTAAATTGCTGAATTAGTTTGATGGACGCTTGTCGGTCCTCTTCGTTGAGTGACAAGTGTGTGCAACAAACCACATAGTCTTGCAATTCTACAACAAGCATACTTCGCATTTCTTCGCGACCTGGTAATGCAATTGCTTCTACTTTTAGAGGCTTTTCTTTGGTTAACATGCCATTGCCATATTTTCCTCCGCTAAACTCAATTGATGCATTGAAGGACGCAAACATGTTTGTTCGCTTCGCCAATTCGTCTAACACTATTAATCCGTTGCTTCGCTGAGTGGCGCTGTCCAACTCTTGAATAGCTACAGCATCAACATCCATATTATTAATTACTTTGGCTGTTCTGTCAAAATCGACTACATCGTCCATCCCTTTTGCATTGCGCACATTGTAACTAGCTATTTTTAGTGTTTGTGTTTCTGTCATTTCATGTTGCGTATTTGTACTTCCACAAGCAATGGAAAAAGTATATAAAAGAATAAGTAGGAAGTAATTGAAAACTTGCATAGAATTTTAAATTAATGTGATTAAAAAATGTTTCTTCCAATCCAAAAAAGAATAATGGATAAGAGTATGATTATTGCAGCATTTTTACCGAAGAAAATGTTTCGGAAGTGGGGGTGCTTTCCTTTTCCTCCTAAATATTCTAGATAGATCCCAACCAAAACATAAGGCACGTAAAATACCAAAAGCGGATTTTGATGAAATGCACCTGCAATATTCAGGTGAAGCAATTGGTGTATAGCCCTCTGTGAGCCACATCCGGGGCATTCTAAACCTGTTAATACAAGAAAAGGACACTTTGGAAAGAATGGATAGACATTTGGGTCTACATAAAAGAACACAAAAAATACGGTTGCAGCCAATAAAGCTATAACCGTAATGAATATATGTTTTTTGTATTTTACCAATGTCTTGTTAAAAATAGAGAGGTTCTGCTCCCGTTATATTAATATTAGACATGGAGCCAATATAAACCATTATTGCGATAAAAGCAAGGTTGAGTATGCCAATAGTTAATCCAATCAGTGTCCATCTTTTTGCAATTTTAGATGCATGTCTAGATTCTTTATATCGGGTTTGATCGTGAAGGGAGTTCACTCTTATTGCATACACAATGCCTACAATTCCGAATGGCAAACAGAGAAAAATTGTAGTCAAAATAGACTCTAACAACCATGTTTTAGCTCTCTCAGGTATGTTGTACTCATATGGAGGCGGTGAGACAGGTATTGCAGGTGGTGTTTGTTGATATTCCATGTTGTAAATATATATATGTAATTTTTAGTTATAGTACGATTGCATAATGTGTTTTTTTTAATGACTGTATTGGAAGTTTTTTCAAGACTACATAAAAGCTTCTCCAATCCCAGCCAACGACCCAAAGAATACAACAAAAGCAATAATAGCGATAATAGCCAATAATATTGCACCTATAGCAATCCAGAGGGTGATTTTTGTCCATCGTGCTGCATTGTTAGATGCTTCTGTCGATTGGGCATACAATCCACTATTGAAAAGCGACTCTACCTTAGAGGCATTCACAATGGCCGCAATGCCTATCAGACTCAATACATTTCCACAAAGCACAAATGGCAATATAGTTACTAATATCGACTCTACCATCCACGACTTTGGCATAGCAGGTATGCTTTGCGCTGCAACTTGTGGCGGAGGCGTCATTTCACTAAATTGTTTTTGTGCATTGGTTGACATATCAAATAGCGGTTGCAACTCTACCACATCATAGGCACGCTGCCACTCAGGCATACCTTGTGTCCAGACCATTGTATCTCTTCTCACTGGCTCGTTTCTTAAATCATCGAGCGTAAAAGTTCCTTTTTGTACTCCCTCTGAATCAATGTAAAAATATCTGTTCATAACATTAGCGTGTTTAGTGTTATTCCTTTGTTCTTCTGTATTTATCGGTCTCAATTATTATCACATCTACTACATTTTGCATTGTATCTCTATAAATGTACTCCATGGTTACTCCATTTTCAACAAAAAACTGTAGAGATCTATCAGTAGCATACATTTTATCCATCTTTTCCAACATCTCATTTTTGTAAGAAGCTATTAGTTCTTGCGGATTGTCTATGTTGGTAATTGTATAGTAATACTGAAATACATTGTCACTATCAAATCTAGTATGTGCTTCAAGGGCAACAGGAGTTGATCGATTCCACTCTGCTGCTATTTTTGTAAGTTCTCGATTGAGCTTTTTTTTATCAGAATTACACTGAATCAACAATAGTGAAATAGCTATTACAAAGATGTATCTCAGTATTTTATATTTTTTCATGTCAATGTCTTTTTGTGTATCACAAAGTTAAATAAATTTGAATGCAAATGGACTAAATAGTTGTTTTTCTTCCATAAAGAAATTTTTTTCTATTATTCTCTTTTTAAAGACAAAATATGAGCAGTGTTTTTTTTAATAACGTCATTGGTGTTTTCTTTTAATCTATAAAAAGAGAGATGCAAATTGCCCCTCTCTTGTAGAATTAGATGAAAAATTAGAAGTCAAGGTGTTACCTGTCTATTTTATAAAGAGTAGTCTCTAGTTATTAATTTGTTGTTTCTCTTTTTCTAGCAGGCTTTAATTATCACCTAACAGAAAATTTATAAATACATCTGCTAGTATAAGTATCACCTGGATTCAAATAAGGAGAAGGCCACTCTGGTTTGTTTGGCGAATCGGGATACTTTTGTGATTCAAGACATATTGCTGTTCTTTTCTTGTAATCTACTCCATTTTTTCCAGTAACTGTTCCATCCAGGAAGTTCCCTGTATATACCTGTAGTCCAGGCTCTGTGGTGTAAACTTTCAACTCTATGCCAGTTTCAGGACTATATACAGTCGCTGCAGGAGTTGTTATACCAGGATTATTCAGCACCCAATTGTGGTCATATCCATCTCCATATTTTAGTTGATCGTAATCATAATTGTTTATTCTCTCTCCTACCAATGTTGGCGTTCTAAAATCCATATCGGTTCCTTCTACACTTGCTATCTCACCACTTGTCATGAAGGTTTCGTCAATCGGTGTGAAGTTATCCGCATCAATCGTTAGTTCGTGATTCAAAATTGTGTTTTTTGGGTTACCACTTAAATTAAAATAAGAGTGATTGGTCAAATTCGCAACAGTTCTTTTGTCAGTACTTGCCTCATATTGAATATCTATGGCGTTATCATCAGTGAGAGTCATGGTCACTTTAGTAGTCAAATTACCCGGGAATCCTGCTTCACCATCTTTTGATGTATATGATAGCTCTACAGTTTGATCATTAGTTTTAACGGCATCAAAAACTTTAGTGTCAAAACCTTCATCACCACCATGAAGTGTATGGTTTCCATTGTTTTGAGGAAGATTATATTCTACGTCATCAACAATGATCTTGCCATTGGCTATTCTATTTCCATATCGGCCAATAGTTGCGCCAAAATTGTTAGGTGTATTTACGTATTCATCAATAGAATCGAAGCCTAATGCTACATCTTGCATTGTTCCATCTTTATCGGGAACCATAATTGATACAATTCTCCCACCGTAATTAGAGATGCAAACCTCCATTCCAGCGGCGTTTTTTAGCACAAAAAAATGGGTCTGTTTTCCATTTACTTCAGTTTCAAAATTGCGTTTCTTTAAACCAGATAAAGTCATTGTTTCTTCTTCTGGTTGTGTTTTGCTTGTACAGGCCATTAGAAGGAAAAGGCCTAAAATAAGTGTAAAATTCTTTTTCATTTTGTTGCTTTTAAGATTATAAATCGTATTTAAATGCGATGCAATTTTATTGTAATAGCAAAGTTAAATAATATCAATCAATAAAAGATTGTATTGAAGCTTTATATTTAATCAAAATATCTTTCTCTTCAATAGGGCAAATAGTGATTGTTCATATAGATCTCTTTAGAAGTTTTATTTCGGTTTTATAAAAACAGCTGTTTATTTAAAACATTTCCACCATGGGGGAAATGGTTTCAATCTGTTGAAACTCGCATCTACGACGGTGGAAATGTTTTAAATGTCATTATTTTCCATTTGTTGGTAGTTTCTTGGACATTTATGACATGAAAACTTATTTCACGCCGTAGAATGCTAATTCTATCTTTAGGGTTTTCAATTCTCAGCAGCATTTTCTTCATTCATTGTATATTTTCTCTATTTTCGTGCAAAAATAGATCACTTTATTTTTTAAGAACATTTCTACCACGGTAGATTCAATTTTCATGACATGAATGTCCGATCTACAGTGGGGAATTTGATTTCCAACTTAAATATGGCATGTTTTCGTGTGAATTGAAAGAGTTGAAGGTCTATTATTTGCAAATTAATAGTGAGCCTATAAAAACAATGTATGTGGTAGATAAAATTCTTAGGCAATGAATAGAGCAAAGGTTTTTAAATTAGATTGATTTCAAATTTGTAAAGAATACTCATAATGCCTAAAATAAAATTGGCAGGTTGTCGTCACGACATCCTGCCAATACTTGTTAACCTTAAATCTAATACTATTATGAAAAAACCACATCACAAATATAAAAAAGAAATTGATACTAACAAAATAATTTCAATAATAAATCAAAAATACTTTTATTGTGTCAATCTGATAGTTGCGATTATAGCAAAGGAACGTCCATTCCAATGATTTTTCTATACAAATCCAGTGCATATACATCGGTCATGCCTGAGATAAAGTCTATGACTGCTTGCAATCTTTCGGTAATACTTTCAGCATACATATTGTATTGTTCGGGCACACGATTGAGCAAGATAGTGGAGTAGGCATGCGTGGGAGTTTGTATGGCCTCAATAAAACGATCTAATAAAGAGGTGATAATTTGATAACCTGCCAATTCGATATCCAAAACCTCTTTCGATCTGTATATGTTTTTTATTGCAAACTGTGTGCATTGTTTGTAAGCTTCCAGTGGAGTTGCAGATATATTGCTGATGAGCGAGCCTTTAAAACTACCATTGAGTATCTCTTTTTCGTTTTGCAGAAATACTTGTGCACACTCTTCCACCAATTGGCCAATGATACTTGATCGCAAATAGCCAATTTTTTCGTTGACATCCGATACAAAATCTAAATTGCGAATTATTCTTGCCAATCTCTCGCCCTCGAAATATTGTAGGAATAATTCAATTGTTTTCTCTGTCGATTGTAAATTCAGTTTGTGCGCATCTTCAATATCCATAATTTGGTAACAAATATCATCGGCTGCTTCCACAATATACACCAGTGGAT
>SMEQ01000402.1_pt1 | contig 25672 bp, 21 predicted proteins | sample 2456281 | NCBI WGS metagenome assembly SMEQ01 (sample SAMN10132596, study PRJNA489261) | soil metagenome | isolation source: day1 antibiotic-loamy sand soil ammended with raw manure from dairy cow... | place: USA | collected 2015-04-01
CAACATTCAACATTCAACATTCAACATTCAACATTCAACATTCAACATTCAACATTCAACATTAATTTAAGCCTTAGCATCCACTAGTCGCTGGTTTATAAGGTTCCGGCTTTTCTCGGGCAATTGCCCAAACTTCACCTGAATGTCTTCTACTTCAGCGCCTAACGCAGTTAGCTTTTGTTGTAGAGGCTTTAAAGCTTGGCTAAGTGAGTTTAACGTTTCTTGTTGTTTCGACCAAAAAGTAACTTTTACATTAGGAAAACGCAGTTCTATATCAGCATCCAAACTGCCTAAATTCTGTAAATCAAAAAACAGTCTTAAGCGCCATAGTGATTCTTTGGCTTCACCGTCGTTTTTATCACTGTCTTGATCATCTTTATACAGCTCTAAACGCACTTCCTGCTGGTGGCCGCCTTCTTTAAATAACAACGGTACGCTTAGCTGCCAAGGTTCGTTCGGTTGCAGTTGTCGCACTTGCTCATGCTCTATATGCGCCAACGCTCGTTGTAATTGCTGAAAGGCTTCAGGGCCATTAGGGAAGGGCGTTAACGGTAAACTGCGTGCAGCAGTGGCACCGGTACTGGGTTGTCCACTTTGCCCTGGTCGTTCGGCCAGAGTCTGCGCCCAAGCTAGCAAGGCACGGCTAATCACCGCTTTATGATTACTGCCCAACAAAGCCTGCAATAAAGAGGGCGGGGTAAGGCTGGCTTTGTCGGCGGCTAGTTTCTCGGGGGTAACTTTCTCTGCATCCAAAGCTTTGGCCGCTAGCTGCTCTGTTACTAATTTGTTGGTCGTTAACTTATCTGTAGTTAACGGTACCGGCTGCTCTAAAGCTGAATGCACGGCTTTTAAAATCTGCTCGAGCCTATTACCAAACGCTTGCGAAGTAGAGCTACCAAGCGAGCCGCTAATTGAACTGGCAACCGCATTGCCTAAAGGCGCAACTGCTGCACCGGTCTTCGCCCACAACGCCTTAAACAACGCCTTGGGCTCTGTCTGCGGGCTGGCTTGCATCTGCTCTAACAACTGCATCACCCGCTTTTCGTATTGAACACCGCTGTGCTGAATACTTTCCCTAACGGCCTCGGCCTGCGCCAACTGCTGTATGTTGGGTAGGTGCTGCTGCCATTGCTGTAACACCTGCTGCACTTGCGCCGGTAGCGTTTTACTTAAAGGGTTAGAAGGCTGTAACAACGACAACGCCGACAACAACTCAGACACCCGAGTACTGTTCGCAGGGTTGCTGCTAGTAAGACTGCTGCTAGTAAGACTGCTGGTAGTAAGGTTATTTGTAGTAGGGTTATTTGTAGTAGCGCTGCTAGCTTGAGTATTCGCCAAAGCGCTGGCTTGTGTGTTGGTTGCAATACTGGCTTGTGTATTCGCATTCACACCGGGTCGTAAATAAGTATCACCATTGGTCGTAGGTTTTTGAGTAGCGGCATCTAACAAAGCCAAACGCTCACTAATAAAACGCTGAATCAACGCCTGCGTGGGCGGGGTGGTTTTATTCTCGGGCAGAACGATCTTCTGTACTAATACTTCGGGCTTAATTTCAGCTTTAACTTCCTGCTTACCGTCTGCACTGACTTCCTGCGGGTAAGTGGTTACTTTCAGCGTAAGCTTAGTATCTATCGGTAACGGCAAATCACTTTGCACCTGAAACTGCTGCCCATTAGCTGACAGCGTTAACAACACCTGCTGCCCTTGCACCTGCACAGCAACCACTTTGGCCTCCACCACCACGGTCGAACCCTGCGCAGAATTAGGCAATGCATCCGCAGGCTTAGTAGCAGAAGGAGAAGAAGTAGCGCTGATCTGCTCCAAAGCGGCTTTCACCGTAGAAACCGATACTAAAGGTAAATTATTTAAAGACATGACAGCAGTTTAGCCCTAAAGCTGCATAAGAGAAAAGTATTGTTAGACGTTTAACAACGCCACGGGCGCTTAAAAAATCGCCTCTACGAAAACCACACAACCATCACAGCAACACAAACATCAATACTGTTGCATCTCCATCTTGTGTAGGGGCTGTTTGCAACAGCCCGTCAGATATTCGAAAATTATCACACCATATAAAACGTAGAAAACCAGCCTAAACAACCGCGCCTTAGAACACGCCGCAATGAAATATTTTGGTAGGGCTGCACGGATGGACCCGTGCAAACGCATACGTGCGGGCCGGTTTTCGTTCCATACGAAACCGGCATTCACCCCGTCCTGGGGATCATGCACGATTATGCGCGATGGCCGTAAGCAAAATATTATCTCCCTTTAAATACCGGTGCAGGGCAGAGCCCGCAAAGAAGCGTGGCAACGCTACGACCAAGCACAGCGCTAGCTGCAGCAATAGAATCTCCAGTAAAATCAAAAAAGTGTTAACCGCAGTTGACACATATATAACTGTTAATTATAGTTAACACATGATTGAAGTTCGAACAACAGCAGTGTTTACAAAGTGGTTTACCACCCTTAAAGACCGAAAAGCCAAAGCCAGAATACAAGCTCGAATTGATAGAGTTGAAATGGGGCATTTTGGTGATATCGAATCGGTAGGTGATGGTGTGAGTGAACTACGTATCTTTTATGGTCCTGGATATAGAGTCTATTTTGTATATAGAGATTCAGTTGTTGTGATACTTCTTTCTGGTGGCGATAAAAGCACTCAACAAGCAGATATTGCCAAAGCTAAAAAAATAGCAAAGCAGTTAGAGGAGTAAAATTATGAGCATTACAACCAGTCGCTGGGACTCAGCCGAACATCTTAAAACAGACGAAGATATTAAAATGTATCTTGAAGCCTGTATTGAAGAAGCAGGTGACGATTCTTCTTTTATTATCCATGCTTTAAACGTTATTGCTCGCGCTCAAAATATGAGCCAATTAGCAAGAAATACAGGCATTACTAGAGAAGGGTTATATAAAGCACTTTCTCCAGAAGGCAATCCTACCTTCTCAACAGTATCAAAAGTAGCCAAAGCACTTGGTTTGCAAATAACCATACAGCCAGCACCGCAACCATAGCTCGGATTTTAGTCGACATTAAAGAACTGAGACGTTTATCAACGCCACGGGCGCTTACAAAGCGCCCCTACAAAAAACCACACAACCATCACAGCAACACAAACATCAATACTGCTGCACCTCCATCTTACGTAGAAATGGTTTTGTAGGTCATCCCTTCAGAGCGACAAAATCATGTTTAATTTGCAAGCGCCCGTCAGCCATTCAGGAATTATCACACCATATAAAACGTAGAACCTCAGCCTAAACAACCGCGCCTTAGAACACGCCGCAATGAAATATTTGGCACTCGCCGGTTTTCGTTCCATACGAAACCGGCATTCACCCCGTCCTGGGGATCGATGTACCATATACGCGTTGCCCGTAAGCAAAATATTGAATAAGGAAATACGTGTTCTACAGCGCTGGGCTGGGGTTATTAAGGGGATAAGCTCCCCTTAAATACGGGTGCAGGGCAGAGCCCGCGTACTAAACGTGGCAACGACACGACCAAGCACAGCATCAGCTGTAGCAATACAATACATTAAGGCGTTTCCAACGCCACGGGCGCTTACAAAGCGCCCCTACAAAAAACCAAGCAACCATCACAGCATTAGCTGTAACAATACATTAAGGCGTTTCCAACGCCACGGGCGCTTAAAAAGTCGCCCCTACAAAAAACCACACAACCATCACAGCGCCAGCTGCAACATAACAATTAAGGCGCTTCCAACGCCACGTGCGCTTACAAAGCGCCCCTACAAAAAAACCACACAACCATCACGGCAACACCGCCGCAAAAATCCATTCACAATTAAACATTAAAAATTCACCATTAATCACTACCCCCAACCACTTCACTTTCCCAAGCATGCTCATTACACTTAACCATTCAAAACCACCAGGACGACGCTTCACTAAAAAGGAACTTACATGTTTGAAATCTTACACCACGGTGCAGTCACCGGCGTTACTGGCTCATGCCACCAACTCAAACTAAATGCCGATTGCTCGGTACTCATAGACTGCGGTTTATTCCAAGGCGCAGAAATCGACGACAACAAAAGCACGCACGAAAACCCACTTATAATCGAATTCCCGCTAGACGGCATTCAAGCCTTAGTCGTCACCCATTGCCACATAGACCACGTTGGCCGCATTCCCTACTTACTCGCCGCCGGTTTCAAAGGGCCAATCTACGCCAGCGAAGCAACCGCTCACTTACTACCATTGGTACTGGCAGACGCCATCAAAGTAGGCATTACCCGTGACGAAAGCGTTATTAACTCCACACTCAACTTACTTAAAGAACGCTTAATCGCCGTGCCTTATAAACAATGGTTTGATATCCAAGGCGCAGAAAACCACAAACTACGGGCGAAGTTTCACCCAGCAGGGCATATCCTGGGCTCGGCCTATGTCGAATTCGACGTACACAAAGAACGCGTCATATTCTCAGGCGACTTAGGCGCACCATACTCGCCACTGTTACCGGCACCAAAATCACCGTACCGCTGCGACACCCTAATAATAGAAAGCACCTACGGCGACAAACTGCACGACACCCGCGCCAACCGTCGTTTACAACTAAAAAGAATCATAGAAAAGTGTTTCGAGAACAGAGGCTCGGTATTAATACCGGCGTTCTCTATTGGTCGTACGCAAGAACTGCTGTACGAATTAGAAGAAATCATTCACCAAGTGAGCAAACAAGGCTTCCAAGGCAAAGAAAAAGTATGGGAACACCTCGACATCATCATCGACTCACCACTGGCCGCAGAATTCACCCAAAGCTATCGTGAACTTAAAAACTTATGGGACGCAGAAGCCAGACGCAAGGTTATTGCAGGCAGACACCCACTTTCATTTGAACAACTGCTTACCATCAACAGCCACCAAGACCACCTCAAAACGGTTGAATACCTCGGCAAAACCGGCAGGCCCGCCATCGTCATCGCCGCCAGTGGCATGTGCAGCGGTGGGCGCATCGTCAACTACCTAAAAGCCTTACTAGGTGACGAACGCACAGACGTACTCTTCGTTGGCTACCAAGCCGCAGGCACACCAGGGCGCGACATCCAAACCTACGGCCCCAAAGGCGGCTACGTAAACCTCGACGGTCAGAAAATAGACATCAAAGCCGGCGTATACACCCTCAGCGGCTACAGCGCCCACGCCGACCAAAAAGACCTAATTAACTTCGTCAAACGCATGCGCCACAAACCCAAACACATACGCATAGTCCACGGCGAACAAACCGCCAAACAAGAACTGCAAAAGCGTTATCAACAATTATTACCAAATGCGCTGGTGGAAATAGGGGAATAAAAGGCGTTTCCAACGCCACGGGCGCTTACAAAGCGCCCCTACAAAAAACCACACAACCATCACAGCAACACAAACATCGATACTGTTGAACCTCCATCTTGTGTAGGGGCTGTTTGTAACAGCCCGTCATCTTGCACGTATTCGTTTGTCTTCCTGCGCGCAGTCGCAGGATCCATACGGGTACCAACAACAGTCAATCAAAACGTAACAACCCAGCCTAAATGTAGGGGCGTCTTTTTAAGCGCCCGTCATGCGCACAGCGCATGTAAATCCACCCATTCAGAAATTATCACACCATATAAAACGTAGAACCTCAGCCTGAACAACCGCGCCTTAGTACACGCCGCAATGAAATATTTTGGTAGGACTGCACGGATGGACCGTGCAAGCGCATACGTGCTGAGCACGATTATGCGCGATGGCCGTAAGCAAAATATTGAATAAGGAAATACGTGTTCTACAGCGCGAAAGCTTGGGTGCGGGAATAAGTTTCCCGCGTCTGGGGCGCAGGGGCTTGCCCCGCAAAGAAACGTGGCAACGCCACGACCAAGCACAGCGTCAGCTGCAACAAATCCATTCACAATTAAACATTAACAAATTCATCATTAAAATCACCACCCACAAAAAAGCCGACACTGTCGGCTAATTAAAAATTCAGCATTAAAAATTCAAAATTACTCTACCTAGCCCCAAACCCCGTAAATATGGTTTTTATGGTTTTAACCACAATCAAAATATCCAACCACAATGAAAAATGTTTGATGTAGTAAAAATCATACTGAAGTTTTTCAGTCATGCCTTCTACTTCAGCAGCATACCCCTGATTTACTTGCGCCCAGCCAGAAATACCTGGCCTAACCGTATGACGATAGCTAAAAAACGGTACATCTTTTTCATACCATTTTGAAAGCTCTAAAGACTCAGGGCGTGGGCCTATCCAACTCATATCACCTTTTATTACGTTAATAATCTGCGGCAACTCGTCAATTCTAAACTTTCTAATAACCTTACCCACACGGGTAATGCGTGGGTCTTCTTCACCATCAGTAAACCCTTTGCCTTCAATGTCGTTACGCATACTACGAAACTTATACATTTTAAAAGACTTACCACGGTAGCCCATACGCTGTTGGTTATAAAAAATATTACCTTTGCTATCAAACTTAATTAGTAAAGCAGTGATAACCAGAATAGGTAAAATAAACGGCAACAACACAATTGCAGCAAAAGTATCCATTAAGCGTTTTAAGGTTGAATACATTGGTGAAGGTAGCAACTCACCAAAAATATTTTCTGAAAGGTGGTTTATTTTCACCCGCCCAGTAAGAGATTCAGCGATCTGCTGACTATGGAACACAGGTATACACGCTAGGGTACAATCGGCTAAAAAGCTTTGCCATTCTGAAGGTAAGTCTTTTGCGTGTAAGTCTGCTACTACACCATCAAAACGACGATCTTCAAGTTTAGGCTTATCTAATACTTTAATAATGGCTTGCTCAATACCAGTAAGTTCTAAAGCACGCCCAAAAGGTACAATAGCCAATTTAGACCGCCTAAAACGACGTGCTAAAAAATGCCCTATAAAAGCCCAGCCCATAGCCAATATGAAGGAATAAGCTAAAACAGGACGAGAGTAAGACTCTTCACGTAAAAATAAAAACAAAGAGAAAACAATAAACCACGTCATCAACACCGTAGGGATAATGAAGGGTAGGGAACGAGTGCCTGGGTAACACTTCAGCTTACGCAGAATAAAAAACGAAGTGATATAAGCCAAGCTATTAGCCAATATGGTATTAAAACGAATTTCTACAACAGGCCATTGAAAAAGCTTAACACCCCAATGAACATAACTAGGTAAAAACACAACCACCAAATAGCCTAAAACAAACAAGAATAGGTTGTTTAATAGAAGAACTTCATACCAGCGAGAATAGCGACGTTGAGTAGGGGTAATCATGAAAATCCATGTAAATATAGAAAGTAACTAAAAACAATATAGACAAAAAACCGCACCATTATGTGCGGAATCTGTAGGTTAGGCAATGAGACTAGGTAAGCTTTACTGAATCTTGGCTTTATGGTGGTGGCACTACTAATTCAACTTTAACTTTTCTAACACTACCTTAGCTATATCTTTGTTAGCTATGGGGTAGTTTGCAAGTTTGTTTATCTCTCTAATACGAGCTAAATCATAGCTACCACCTTTTATAGATAGTAATTGCTGGTTGAATTGGCCAGCCGATACGGTACAAGTAGATCTCTGGCATCTGCTTGGCTGGTCGCAAATAATTAAACCGTGCATAGTTCAGATCATACTGTTTACAAAAAGCGGCTCCGGATAAACCCGATGCCTGCCATGTTTCAATGTGCTGCCGCCAAAATTACTGACGCTCTTTTGATTTCATAATCCAATACGAACCGCGATGGCCAGAGGTGCCGAAGCTGACTAACTGTGCTGGGTTTGTGGGGTTGGGTTTAGCTGAGTAGAAGGCGTTGAGCCAAGGGGTGATCACAGTGTTTATCTCTCTCTTATGAAAGGCATTAATCTAACACACCCACTGCACGAGCAAGATTTGGAAACTTCGTACGAAGCACACCACGGACAGCATAATGGGCAAAATAATAAGCTGACTTAAACACACCTAACTGCTCTATATCACGATATAAGCGCCAGTTTTCTTTAGCCATTTTAGCTTTTTTAGCTGAACTTTGTGATGCATATACTCTGTACTGCGCTAATACATCAGACATGCCATAGGCGTAATCGACTTGCTTCAAAATAGCCAACCAAGTAGCAAAGTCTTCTCTCTTGGTGTTGACTGGCATATAGACTTTGCCCAGCTTTTCTACATCGTACATAGCAGTTAAACAGCCTATAGAGCAGGTCTTTAATAGGTCATGGTAGCCAGTTTTTTTAGGCACACCTACAGTTCCAAAAACATTACCTGTTTCGTCTATTTTCTCATAAGCTGAAAAGCTAAAAGCAATATCCTGATCGAGCATAAACTGAACTTGCTTTTCAAGCTTATTAGGCATCCATAAATCATCGCTGTCTAGAAAAGCTATAAAACGACCAGTAGCTGCTTCTATTGCTTTATTTCTAGCCACCGCTGCGCCTGAGTTCTCTGTCAGCTGAATCAGTTTTATACGGGAATCACACTCAGCAAATGGCTGGATAACCTCTATCGAGTTGTCAGTGGAACAATCATCAACAATAATCATTTCCCAGTTATCAAAAGACTGAGAGGTTACTGACTTAAGTGTTTTCAAGATAAAAATCGAGGAATTGTAAGAAGGAGTTATGATGGAAATACTAGGGCGCATCAGATTCTCCTGATATATTCAAGGTTGTTTTTAAGTGATTTACAAATAAATCTTCTTTGTCTTCCCAAAAAGTATCAGGTTCGTACTTAACATAGTTCGCTGAGCCTAAAGTTAAACCCTTTTGAATTTTATTTATGATGTCATGAACATTATATTCGTCAACAATAATTACGCTACTGCTTGTCTTCTCAAGTTTTTTTGCCATCATGGTTTTTTTTGAAAAAATAGGGGGTTTAGAAAAATAAGAACATTCAAAATATTTGTTTGAAATTGCATGGATAGCATTAAAATCATTTGTAGGGTAAGCAGCCCACACTAAGTCAGCCAGTTCATAGATATATTTTAAATCGGAAGATGAATACCTACCGAAAAATATAGCTTGATGCTCAAGGTTAAGTTCTTTTACTTTTTTTTGTAATTTTTCAAGTTCAGGGCCGTCTCCAAAAACATAAAAGTAAATATCGGTATCAATGATTGCTTTTAATATATTCTCTAAAATCTCATAATATCGAACTACTCCAATCCATGAAACGTTTTTACTATCTGTTGGTTTGTTTTCTTTGAAATCTAAAAACCATTCGGGCTGTTTTGAATCTAAATCTAGCGCTTTTCTGGATGGGTAATTTTCAAAAATATAGGAATTTAAAGTCGAAGGATAAAACTCTTTAAAAAAACGAGAAGCAAAAATAGTAAGACTCGCATGCCTAATACAAGTTTTTTCTAAATATTTTAGAAAAAAAATTACTAGTTTATTACTGCTAGTTGGAAGATCCAAACAATCATAAATAATTTTTATTTTTTTATTTAAAAATAATTTTATAAAAACTGCACAAAATAAAGAATCCCAATGACTTGCAAATATAACATCAGGATTTTCTTTTTTTGTTACATTTGATACGTGCCAAATAAACTTAGGCAAAGAAAAAAGTTTCTTTAATTTATTTCCATAGCCTATATCATTATCTAAAACGTAATGAAAAGCTGGTCTTTCCTTATTTGATTTTACACTTCGATTCCAAGCTACTACTGCCACATGGAAAAATTGCATTAACGTAACCCTAAATCTTTCGGTACGTGTATTTATTGGCCAAACTGTATCAATTATTAAAAATTTTTTCATTGTTAAATTAAACCTACAGGTTAAAACCCTAATAATATTTTATTTTACTATTTAGCCACTTAATTGCTTAATGAAAATGTAACTTACAAATAAAAAACAATCTTGATAATTAAATATTTAAATCTGATAAGCAGCTTTAATAGCTGATAGAATTTTAAAAGATGAAGTGCCATCACCATATGGATTATGAGCCTGAGACATTTTAAGATAAAGCGTATGATCATCTAATAGCTCTTGTACAGCTTCCTGTATTAAATTCATATTGGTGCCTAATAGCTTAACTGTGCCAGCTTCAACTGCTTCAGGTCGCTCTGTATTATCACGCATCACTAATACTGGCTTACCTAAACCAGGAGCTTCTTCTTGAACACCACCGCTATCTGTAAGAACCAAGTAAGAGTTTTGCATTAAGTACACAAATGGCTCGTAGCTAAGAGGTTTAATCAAATGCACATTATTTACCCTGCCAAGTAATCGGTTGACTGGTTCTTGAACATTTGGGTTTAGATGTACCGGATAAATAAAGTGGGTTTCAGGGTTGGCAATGGCTAAGCCATATAATGCAGAGCAAATATTTTCAAAGCCACCACCAAAGTTTTCACGACGATGCCCTGTAACTAAAACATAGCGGTGTTCAGCAGCGTTAATACTTAAGCCAGCGGTAGTTAAGGAATTCGTTATGCTGCTTTTTAACTCAGCTGATTCAGCAATCTTCTTTATTACTAACTGAAGAGCATCTATCACAGTGTTACCGGTCACTATGATGCAGTCAGAAGAAATTTTCTCATCTAGTAATGCTTGTTTATTACGTTCGGTAGGGGAGAAGTGCCATTTTGCTAGTCTACCTGTTAGCACACGATTTGCTTCTTCAGGCCAAGGAGAATACATATTCCCTGTACGTAAACCTGCTTCTACATGCCCCACAGGTATTTGCTGATAAAAAGCAGCTAATGTAGCAGCGAATGTAGTGGCAGTATCACCATGAACTAATACTAAGTCAGGCTTAAACTCTAAAAAAACCTCACGTAAACCAATAAGTACTTTACTGGTAATATCGTATAAGTCTTGACCATCTTTCATTAGATTTAAATCGAAATCTGGAGTAATTTCAAAAAGTTCAAGTACTTGGTCTAACATTTCGCGATGCTGTGCGGTAACACACACCTTAGAATCAAAAAAATCATCTTTAGCTAAGGCTTTTACCAGAGGCGCCATTTTAATTGCCTCGGGGCGTGTTCCAAAAACAAGTAAAATTTTCATTTAGTGAATCCTACTATTAAATTATTAATAACCTTTTAATTTTGATCGTGTTTTAGCAAGACCAACAAATAAACTTGGAGCAAATGACATTAAATACATAGCAATCTGAACGGGTGATAGAATTCGAACTTCAATAGATTTTCTTATATATTTAACAAACCCTAATTTATCACCATAAATAGCACTTTGATAAGCAAAGCTCATCATCTCAAAAGCATGCATTTTTTGGTACTGCAAACCTTGTTCTTCTGCTCTACGATATAACCTATTCACACCTGATACAATTACAGGATTTAATTTACCTGAAGACTTGGTGATACCAGCAGCAAATCTATAAGCACCTAAAACATCTTTAATAAAAGCTACATCACCAAACTCTGCCTGCATTATGTGAAGCTCAACATCAAGAGTATCTAAAGGTAGCCCATCCCAAAAATTATTATCAAATATATTTCTGAACATTTTAGATGAATGAGCAAAAGAAGATGGTTTTTTATAAAGGTCATCTAATGTTAAAATACTCTTTGAATTTTTAATATAATTTTCCTTTATAATAAAATCATTTTCATCAACTAGCTGTACATCGTGCGCGCAGATAACACAATTTGGTTGCTTCTCCATTAAATCATATTGTAGTTGTAGCTTACCAGGTAAAGCATAATCATCACCATCCATATGACAAATATACTTTCCTTTAGCATTCTTATAAGTTGCAATAACATTACTTACTGCGCCAACATTATCTTTGTGAAACAAAGGGACTATAATATCTGAATATTTTCTATAGAACTCGGAAACAATAGCTCTTGTACTATCAGAAGAGCAGTCTTCACCCACAACTATTTCAAACTTAAAATTGGTTTTTTGATTGACCAAGCTTTGCAAGCATTGCGCAATGTACTTCTCTTGGTTGTAAGTGACAACACAAACAGTAACTTCAGTATCTTTAATCATTCAGCCCTCGCTCATTAGCTAATCTAGCTTTTACTAGAAAGACAAAAGCTAATGCGTAGATTATTAAATTTATATATGCACCAAACCATCCGTGAAATAAATAACTCAAGGAAAAACATGAGACAATCAGCAATAAAGAATTACCAGCATATTTATTTAATAAGTAATATGGTAAAATTACAATGAAAAGTAAATAAAGAATAAGAAATATAACTTCTAGTCCAAGAATAAATGACCAGCCTGCTAGCCCAGCATTAGTGTTCCATGTGGCATCATCGCCCCAGAAGTACGGAACCATAAAAGAATTTAATAGTTCACCATTAGAGCCAAAAAGCTGTGATAAAAAATACTGAGGGTAGCCATCCATCCAATAACCTTTAATAACATCCTGATTATATAACTCTCGTATGTCAGCTGCATTATCAAAAAGCAAAGCAATATGACCTAAATGTTGAAACCTATTAATAATATATCCAAAAGAATAAGTGTATTTATCAAAAGTAAATGACTGATCAACTACAGATAAAAAATCTAAAAGAGACATTCCCGATCTAACTGCCCACTTAGCATCAACTAATACTGGTAATAAAAATATAAAAACTGAAAAAGAGAGCAAGATTAAAATATTTGCTTTCATAGAAGTTCTAACAGGATAAAATCGAGAAAGGAATAAAAGTACAGCAATTAAAAAACCTCCCATCCATCCACGATAAAACATGGAAAACAAATAGAATATTGTATTAATCCAAAATAATTTATCAGACCGTAATAATACAGATAGCACAATGTATAGAATATCGACCTGAAGAATTATAAAAATGTATTTTATGTAAGAGTCGCCTTTAACTTTTGATGCATCACCGGCAATGTTTACACCATAATAAATACTAAAAACAAGGTATGTTATTTGCAAAATTAATAAGTTTAAACCCCAATGAAAATTTAATTTTATTTTATTTTTTGTTGTTTTTTTTGAAAAGAATATAAGAAAAAAAAATAGAAGCAAAAAAAGAAATATCATTTGTATGAAATACGAAAATAGCAACACGTCTAATTCAAAATGAATAAATTCAATTTCAACTAAAATCCCTTCATATAATAGAGCCTGCAAGAGAGCTAAAGTATTGAAGATAAAATACAAAATAAAAATAAAAACAAAAGGATTAATAACCATAGCCAATCACCAGATCTCGGATTTTATTTTTTATTTATATAAGAAAAAACAAATTTACGCATAGTAGATGCCGAAGCCGCACTAAGTAAAAGCATAGAAACTGAAATAAATATCAGATAAAAAAATAAGTGAATCCTAGACTCATAAAAAGAAAAAAATAAATTAATTAAATATATAAAAATTAAGCCAAGAAAAAATATTGATAAAACATCCTTTATAAGCCAGCTTTTGTGTAAATCTGGTACAAGCTTGGAATGAACATACCCAACCCAAAGTATTAAATACAAACTATTAATACCCAGCCACGCCCAGCCAGCACCTACACCACCATATTCTGATGCAGCCCAGATGATAGCTGGGATAAGCGTGATTACGGTTACCAGGTTTCCTATCAGGTGGTAGCGTAGGTTTCCTAAGGCGTATTGCAAGTAATATGGAAAAGTGGATACAGCCAGTACGCCATTACCGAGTGCGTATAGCGTCAGAATCGGGGCGGCATTGCTGGCGATTTCTCTATCGCCCGTCCATGCGTAGAGCAATGGCTCGGCAAAAAATGCGATAGTAAGCGAGGCGGAACCGGCGACCACGCTCACCAACTGTGTTGCATTGCGGTAGACCTGTATCATCTCATCATGCTTCCTTTCGGCATGGAGCCTGGCCATACGGGGCATAATGACGGTGCTTACCGGAGCACTCAGAATCATAATTCCACTTGCGACCAGCACAGCCAGGGTAAAGAAGCCGTATTCAGCCAACGGTAAAATGCCGGAAAGAATCAGCTTGTCGGTTTGTGTTACCAAAACCCATACCGATGACGTAAAGGCTATGGTTAATGCAAACTTCAGCACGGGTTTAACGGGCTGTATACTCCAACCGATAATTTCACTCTTAGCTAGTGCAGGCTTAAGCTTATTACTCATCAGGTACAACCCAAGCACTTCAAAAATAGCAACTACGAATTGGTGCCAGAAAAAAACTGTCGGTGTAAAACCATACTGCCACATGGTGACAAATACCGCCGGAAAGCGCAGCGTTGCGATGATGGCATTGAAGCCACTTAACCACACCAAGCGTTCGGAACCGGTAATAACACCTCGGTACAAGCCACCCAACCAACGTAAAGCAACACTAACGGCCATAATCTGAATAGCCACTACAACTGCATTCATGCTAAGGGTTTCAACCTGAAGCCATTTGTAAGCGATGGACTCTGCTAATAGCCATAAAGCCGTACCACCAATGACTGCTATAGCGACAAAAATTGTACTAAGCGCACGAAAGAGCTGTCGGTAGTGCAGTGCCGACATCGAACCACCATGATAGCGAGCGGTTTCACGTGCGATTGTCGGGGTTAAGCCTAAATCAAGCAACGCAAACCATGCCTGCAGCATGGTAAAAAAACCCACCAGGCCATAGGCTTCTGCACCCATGTACTTGATGTACAAAGGCAGTATAAGAATGCCAATACCTGCGGCATATAGCTGGCTAGCGTAGTTGGCTATTATGTTTTTTTTGAATGACAATTTAAGAAATCACAAGTGGTTAAATAAAACTATTTCGCCCAATAATTTATTGATTGGACAAACTCGTGATACCTAGCTTTGGTAATGCCGACAACTACTTTGTCGTGAAATTTACCGTTTCTATAAAACCAACCTTCTTTTATACCTTCGGTAACCCAGCCACACTTTTTTTCATAAAAGTTGATTGATACTTTGTTGTAATCAATCATGTCGCCATCTAAACGGTTTAAGCCAAGCTCTTCAAATGCATAGCGCATTAAGGTGATCACGGTGTCTTGAGCATATCCTTTACCTCTGGTGTCTTTATTGCCCAGCATCATTCCATGAAATGCGTTGCGGTTTTTCCAGTCAATATTAACTAGGTTGGCTGTGCCAATAAGGCCATGTTCTTTCGTTTCGATTGCGAAAACTTGATTCTTTTGATCATTGTTGTTGATAGATCTTACCCACTGCTCTGTATTGAGAGCCGAGTAGGGGAAGTGCCAACCACCAAGCATTTCCCATATTTCTGGTGAGTTTGCCCATTGGTTTAAAGTTTCAACGTCTGCGAGCTCAATAGCACGTAGAGTTATCGATTTTCCTTTAATGTTCATTTATATGCTCCGTAATTCTAATCATATCGTTGGCGCTATAGCGCTGATCGCATGGGATTAAATTAAAATTCTTTACCAATAGTCTTTCAGTGGTTGCAATACCTTGCCTATCAAGAACTTCTGGCCAATAGGTTGGGATGAAAACCCGTGAACTTATTAAGATGCGCCTTAGGTCTGAATTCTCTGTTAAATAAGGGTAGCCAAGTGGTGCGTTAGTGTTGTTTTGTTTTAATTCAAATAAATTACTATCAGCAAGCTTATTATGTAAAGTTGCAAAGTTTTCATTCCTAACTTTTTTTATAACGTCGTAATTTATACTGTTTAAAATCTTCTCAGTCAGAACAGACATTCTTCTTGGTTGGAAATCATTCAAGCTTTGTTCATTAGTTTGATAGGCCGTATAACCATCTTCAGGCTCGCCAGCTAAACGGGTAAGTAGATGCGATGTTCTGACTAAAGAGCCTGAGTCCATTTGTTCTGGTTCAGACATATCTAATGAGGTTACAAGCAACCCACCATCTGGTACGCCAAAAAATTTTCGTGCTGAATAGATTGTGGCTAAGCAATCTTTAGGGGGTTCAAAAAATGCTTGAGAGTGGTCGAATACAACGTGCTCTTTATTGTATTTCTTCAGAATTGAATCTTGGATGTGTGAGCAGACGCCAAAATAATTTACATACAATAACAAATCATTTTTTTCTAACTCAAAATCATCTTGAATGGATAAGTCTTTATTAAGCGAGTAGAAGCGTATTTCAATTTTTGCTTTTATTAGCGGAGCTAACATGGAGTCGCATATGTAATAGGGCATCCATACTCGCTGCGGCTTAGTAAACAATAACAATGCATAAAAAGATGCACGTGCAGATTGAAATTTGAGTGCGCTTTCGTATGGGTTTTTATTTTCTTTGGGTAATTCTAATTCGAAATAACCGCCAATGGCTTTATTCGGCATACTTCAAAGCACTCCCTTTAAGGATTCTTGGTAGAGCGTTAATCTTCACAAGAGAAGTTGCTTAATAACTCCAAGGTACCTTCAATAGAGTTATTCATAAGAACATCAATAATCGATAGGCCGGGTAGGAACTCATCCGTGTTTGCCTGTTTATATTCGTTTAACTGAGGCTTGATAAACTGCAAATTAATACCGTGAGGTGTAAACATGCCTTTGTTATAAAGGTCACGCCCGCCGGGAGTATTAATATAGGTATCGGCTTTAAAAATATTACAGATGGATACTAGCTTTTCTGATGCAGATGCATTTCTTTCATATTCTAAGCTGCTGGATAGTACTATTTTTTTGGACAGCCCAAGGTAATCAAATATTTGTATAAGCGAGTTCATACAAAAATGATTTATGTATCTATTTTCGAATTTTAGAATTTTTTCTAATATTGGAAAAACGGTGTTGTAGTAAGGTGCTTTTGAATATGCTTGTGCCAGTGTTCTTACAAGCTTTTCGCTTGAGGCATCGTACTGTAAGTCTTTAATTAAAGTGTTCGATGAACTATTAGGTACTGGTAGGGTAAACCGATACTTGTTTTTGTTGAGTACAATATTATTTCTATTGATATAACTTTGTTTCATGAAGTTTACATCATCATAAATTACAAAAATATCTGACGACATTATCAAATGGAAATAGCCTATGTATGGAAACAAATAAGGCTGCATAACGGCGACTTTCACTTAATATTCCTTATAACATTAATTACTTTGCTTGCATCTTCCGAACTTAAATTTGGATAGATGGGTAAACAAAGAATTCTGCTGGCAACGTTTCTGGATACATCACAGACGTTATCAGATTCTAAGTACGTTAACGTATCTAAGCTTGGATAAAAGTATCTTCTTGGAAGTATTTTGTGCTCTTTAAGCGTTGCTTCCGCTTTTAATAACTCAGCCTCGGAGCTAAATAATACTGGAGCGTATGCATGGTTGTTGTGGCTGTGCTCATTCCAATGCTGAAGTTCAAGTTCAGAGTCTGCAAATGCTTCTTTGTATTTGCTCCAAACGGTTGCTCTGCCATCTTTGATTAAATCGATTTCATCAAGTACGCATAAGCCCATGGCGGCTTCAAATTCATTCATTTTGGCGTTGGTGCCGACTGAGTTTATTTCTGTGGGGCTGGCGATACCAAAGTTCATCATTAGTCTTACTTTTTTGGCTACGTCGTCATCATTTGTAACCACTGCACCGCCTTCAATGGTGTGGAACAGTTTGGTGGCATGAAAACTTAATGTGCTGACGTCGCCATAATTTAGAACGCTTTGCCCTTTGTATTCTGAACCGAAGGCATGTGCGGCATCGTAGATAACTTTTAGACTATGCTTGTTGGCAATATCGTGAATTTGTTCTACGTCACAAGGGTTGCCAAACACATGCACAGGTACAATGGCACTTGTGGCTGGTGTTATGTTTTCTTCTATTTTACGGATATCGATATTTAAACTATTAGGGTTGATATCGGCAAATACGGGTTTTAAACCTTCCCACACCAAAGTACTGGTTGTGGCCGCAAAACTAAAAGGAGTGGTGATCACTTCGCCTTTTAAATCCAATGCTTTGTAAGCGAGTTGCAGTGCAAATGAACCGTTAGCTACCAATATTATATGCTTAACACCTAAGTATTCTTTTAAACGTTGCTCTAATTCTTGTAAAAGGCTGCCGTTATTTGTTAACCAAGCACTGTCATAAATGCGGTCTATATAGGCTTTGTATTTTTCTTTATTGGGTAAATAAGATTTAGTAACGGGGATCATGTTATTTAATGTTCAATTTTGAATTTTTAATGATGAATTTAATAATCACTACTTTATTAAGTCGAGCAAATACTTACCATAGCTATTTTTACTAAGAGAGTTACCAATTCGTTGTAAGTCTTCTTTTGAAAGCCAGCCGTTGTTATAAGCAATTTCTTCTAAACAGGCAATTTTAAAGCCTTGGCGTTTTTCAATGGTTTCTACAAACATACCAGCTTCTAGCAGGCTTTCATGCGTGCCGGTGTCTAGCCATGCAAAGCCACGACCAAGTAGTTCAACATCTAGGTCGCCGCGTTCTAAGTATGCTTGGTTAATGCTGGTGATTTCTAATTCACCACGCTCTGAGGGCTGCACTTGTTTGGCGATTTTCACAACATCGTTATCGTAAAAATACAACCCCGTCACTGCATAGTGTGATTTTGGTTTGGTCGGTTTCTCTTCTATTGATATTGCACGATTGTTTTCATCAAATTCAACCACACCAAAGCGTTCAGGGTCTTTAACTTGGTAACCAAATACAGTTGCGCCTTTATCTTTATTTGCAGCGGCTTTTAATTTTGGGCTAAACCCTTGGCCATAGAAAATATTGTCGCCTAGCACTAGGCATACATTACTATTACCTATGAATTCTTCACCGATAATAAATGCTTGGGCTAAGCCGTCTGGGCTAGGTTGTACTTCGTAACTTAAGTTAATACCTAAGTCGCTGCCATCGCCTAATAAGCGCTGATAGCCGCTGATGTCTTCAGGTGTACTGATCAGTAAAATATCGCGAATACCAGCCAGCATGAGTACTGACAATGGGTAGTAGATCATTGGCTTGTCGTAAATCGGCAGCAGTTGTTTGGAGACGCCTTTGGTGATGGGATAGAGGCGCGTGCCGCTTCCACCTGCGAGAACAATACCCTTGGTATTGTTTAATGTTGAATTGTTAATGTTTAATTTTGAATTATTCATGTCTGGTTTAAGTGTTCGATTCTGAATTGTTAATGTTTAATTTTGAATTATTCATATCTTTTTCGATTGAGATGTTTTGACGATGCTTGTAAGTAGTTTGGATAGTTCGCTGCTTTGTTCGTTCAGGCTTTTAACAAAGGCCTCATCAATATTTAGGTAGTTCGTTTTGATGAGCAGTTTGATCCAATACTGTGTTTCGCGTGCTTCTTTACTGGCTATGCTCATTTTGGCAATGAAGTCAGCCTTGCTTTGAGCTGCCTGTGCTTCGTTTACGTTCGCTCCAATTGAAGTACCTGAGCGGAGTAGTTGTTTAGAGAGCACGTATTCTTTATGTTCTTTAACTAGGTGTTTGTATAGGTTGACTATACGAACAGAGAATTGAAAACTCTTTTCTACGATTGGGTTCTGTCTTTCCATGTACATCACCAATTTTCATTTAAAATTTAACATTCATAATTAAGCATTAATTATCTATGCTTCCTAATCGTTCGCGCTGATACGTTCCGTCTTGTACGTTTTTACACCATTGTTGGTTGTCTAGGTACCATTGTACGGTTTTTCGTATGCCAGTTTCGAAGGTTTCTTCTGGTTTCCAGCCGAGTTCTTTGGCTATTTTGCTTGCGTCGATGGCGTAGCGGCGGTCGTGGCCAGGGCGGTCACTGACAAAAGTCATAAGACTTTTGTAATTTTGAATGTTTAATTTTGAATGTTTAATTGGGGCAAGTTCATCAAGTATTGTACAAATTGTTTGTACTACTTCTAGGTTTGTTTTTTCGTTGTGGCCGCCGATGTTGTAGGTTTCGCCTATTTTGCCTTCGGTGACTACTTTGTATAGCGCGCGCGCGTGGTCTTCTACGTGTAGCCAGTCTCTAATTTGGTCGCCTTTGCCGTAGATGGGTAAGGGTTTGCCTTCCAGTGCATTAAGTATAACTAGTGGGATTAACTTCTCGGGGAAGTGGTATGGGCCATAGTTGTTTGAGCAGTTGGTAATTAGTGTTGGGAAACCGTAAGTGCGTAACCAAGCGCGTACTAAGTGGTCTGAGCTGGCTTTGCTGGCGGAATAAGGGCTGCTAGGAGCGTAGGAAGTCTGCTCTGTAAACAGAGGCAGACTTCCAATGTTTAATTTTGAATTTTGAATGTTTAATGGGTTGTCGGTGTCGTGAATGTTTAATTTTGAATTATGAATGTTTAATGAGTTGTCGGTGTCTTGAATGTTTAATTTTGAATTTTGAATGTTTAATGGGTTGTCGGTGTCGTGAATGCTTAATGGGCTGTCGGTGTCGTCATTTAATTCACCATTTAACATTGAACATTTACCATTCGCGCCAGCATCAGATGGATGCGGTAAGTCTCCATATACTTCGTCGGTGCTGATGTGGTGGAAGCGGAAGGTTTGTTTTCTTTCGTTGTTTAGTTCGTTCCAGTAGGCGCGGGCGGCTTCGAGTAGGTTGTATGTTCCTACTATGTTGGTTTGGATAAATTCTGCTGGGCCGTCGATGGAGCGGTCTACGTGGCTTTCTGCGGCTAGGTGCATAACGGCATCGGGCTGGTGTTGTTTGAATACGCGGTCTAGTTCTGCACGGTTGCAGATGTCTACTTGCTCAAACACGTAACGCTCGTTGTCGCTAACTTCTGTTAGAGATTCAAGATTGCCTGCGTAGGTTAGCTTGTCTAGGTTGATGACGCTGTCTTGGGTGTTGTGAATAATGTGACGAATGACAGCTGAGCCGATGAAGCCAGCACCACCGGTAACTAGAATTTTTATAGGTGTGCGTGGGCTACTTAAATTAGTGTTGGTCATTTTTCTTAGGATTTAATAAAGATGGGTGGATTAGTCTTAATGGTTATTAATGACTAAAAAGCACGCTACCGCCCTTGGGTTGAGGCTCCCAAAGTGCCTGTAGTTGCAGCAGCCTTAGTTTTAAAGCAAGGCAGTTTTGGGTGTGTGTTGGGGTTTAAATTTGATATTAAGCAGCAAAGTGTTGGTTTTTTAGTGGGCAAGGGGAGTTGTTTTGAATTTTGAATTTTGAATTTTGAATTTTGAATTAATTTTGTGGATCCTGCGGCTGTGATATGGATCCATCGATTCCCAAGACGGAGTGAATGCCGGTTTTGTATGGAACGAAAACCGGCTTATACCAAAATACTTCACTGCGGCGTGTTCTAGGGCGCAGTTGTTTAGGCTGAGGTTCTACGTTTTGTATGGTGTGATAATTTCTGAGTGGTTTGTTTGGGTGGTTGTGGATTCTGCGACTGCGCGCAGAAAGACGGTGGGGTGTTGTGAATGACGGGTTGCGCGCAGGATGGCAGTGGAGTGGTGTTAGGCATGCGCTGTGCGCATGACGGGCCGTTACAAACAGCCCCTACGCGAAGGTTGGGATGTTACGTGTTGATTGGTTGTTGGTGTTGTTGGTGTTGTTGGTGTTGTTGGTGCTGAATGGTTTGAAACCCTTCCCTACGAGGGAAGGTGTGGTTTGTATGATGTGTGCTGGGCTGTTGTCGGCCTAAAGACCGACTTACAGGCCAGTTTATAATGCTTTGTTTTGTTTGCGTTGGCGTAGGGCTGTGCGCACGAGTGCTGCGAATACGCCTAGCATACCGCCGAGGACGATGCCTATTAATACAATTAGAGTTTTCTTGGGTTTGATAGGGGTGTCTGGTGTTAGTGCGGTTTTGTCTATTTTAATTATTTCTGCTTGGTCAAAGTTTAACGGTAAAGCATTTAAGAGGTTTAGTTGTGCAATAAGGTTTTGTAAGCTTGGCACAAATGCATGGTCGTCTTTACGTTTTTCTAGTGTTTCTATTTGGCTTTTTAAGGCTTTGGAGCCGCGCATGTAGGTTAGGTTGCGGTCTACGTAGTTAGCGCCTTCTTGTGTGGCTTTGCCATCGGGTAGGCTGGGGTTTACTAGGCCAATAGCATTAGCAATTTTTAGTGCTTCTTTTAGTTGAATAATTTCGTCCTGGCGCTCAGCTTGAGTCCTAGTCAAAGCGTTTTCTATGCTTAAGTTAATGGATGCTTTGCGCGCTTCTATTTCAGAATTAATATTATTTTCTATTTCTTTTTTACTTAGAGTAATGGCTTTTTGTACGTAGAGGTTGGCCCATTGTGCTGTGATTTCTGGGTTTTGTAGTTGAACCGTAACTTCGTACAGATTGTTGTTTTCTTTGGCGTTGCTTTGTTTAACGGTTAAAGCGCCGTTTAGTCTGTTAAGTAAGGCGCTACGCGGTGCTTTCTGTTGTTCTTCTGTTAGGGAGGGTAGATACACTTCTTCAAAGAACTCGGTACGCAGTTGTTGTGAGTTCAGGTTGGTTACAAAGGTGCTGTAGATGCCTGAAGTTGAGTATTCAGCAAAGCCTGCTTCTTTACGGCCAAAGTTGTAGCTTTGAATGGCGCTGGCTGTTGGCTGGTAAAATACAGTGGTGGCTTGGTATGTGGGTTTTGCAAGTAGGGCATAAGCCACGGCCAATGAGGTTACTAATGCTGTAATGATGATGATTAGTACTTTTTCTTTCCAGATGGATTCGATGAGTTCGAATAGGTCTATTTCGTCTGAGTGAAAGTCGCTTTGTTGGCGTTGCGGTTGTTCGTTGTTCACAGGAATTCCTTTTAAATTTCTAAGTTTCTTGCATGAAAACCCAGTTAAACCAAGGTTTGTGGCGGGGTTCATGTTGTTTTATCGGGCATTTTAATGGTTTATGGTGAGGTTATCTAGGCGAAGAGGAATAATAGTTTCGAGGGTGGAATTTAATTTTGAATTTTGAATTTTGAATTTTGAATTTTTAATGGTTTTTGGGTTTGGAGGAGTGTTATGCATGCGCGGTGCGCATGGCGGGCCGTTGCAAACAGGGCCGTTGCAAACAGCCCCTACGGTGGGTGGTGTGATTTGATTGGGTTTTAATTTTGAATTTTGAATTTTGAATTTTGAATTTTGAATTTTGAATTTTGAATTTTTAATGGTTTTTGGGTTTGGAGGAGTGTTATGCATGCGCGGTGCGCATGGCGGGCCGTTGCAAACATTTGTTGATCATTTCTGTGGCGACTTTTTTGGTTTTGGGTTTGTTGTGTTCGGTAAAGGCGATGGGGCGGGTGACTGTCATGGCGGCGATGCCGATTCTGGCGGTGTAGAAGCCTGCGCCTATGCCTTGTCCTGCGCGGGCGCTGAGTGTGCTGGTGATGCCTTGGAGGCCAAATTCTGCGAGTGCGGTTTCTGTGAGTAGTTCGGTTGCGCCAACGAATAGTAGTTGGTTGATGACGCGTTTGAGTAGGCGTAGGCGGTTGGGTAGAGATGGGCGGACGCCGTAAACTTGGGCGATGTCGTCGATCATTTTTATCGAGCGCCATAGGCTTAGTAGCATGTCGAGTGAGGCCCAGGGGCTGATAGCAACGCCGACGCCGGTTTGTATGCAGTAGGTGGATACTCGTTTGGTGGCTTCTTGGTCGAGTGGTTTTAGGAAGTGGTTGTCTATGTGGTTGATGGCTTCTCTGTCGTTGCTGTAGTCGGGTAGTTCTTTGATGCAGTGTTGGAAGTGTTCTTGTTGTGGTTTGTTTTTGTAGAAGTGGCTTAGTTCGTTAATAAATTCTTGTGCTTGGCCAAAGTCGTTTCCTTCTAACAGTCTTTCTGCTTGGTCTTGAATGTTGCTCAGTTGGGCTAGGTTTTCTTTGTCTTTGAGGTAGCGGTAAACGACTCTTATGCCAAAGAGGGCGACCAGGCTAAGCAGCGCGCCGAAGGTGTAGGCGACAATAATATGAATGGATAGGGCGTAGGTGAATACGCGTATAATTTCAAAGGCGCTTAGTACAACAACCAGTGCTAGAACCGAGTAGAAGAATACTTTTAAGCCTTTCAGCGGCAGTGCTTCTAGTTTGAGCATGGAAAACTGCGACACCTGCGGCAGGCGTTCGTTGGCGACTATGGATTCTGGCAGTGTTGTTGGCAGGTTGTCGTCTATGTCGAAGGTTTTGCTTTGTCTTTTGCCGTTTTCTTGGTTGTTGGTGTTCATGGGCATTTGTCTCCGATGAGTTCGTTTAATACGGTGTCGAGCCTGATGTGGGGTATGGCGTCGTTGTTGGCGCGCGATAGGCCTTTGGGTGGTGTTTGTTTGGGTAGTATCCAGTCTTTTAGGTTGTCCCATTCGCTACCTTCGGGCACGGTCGATGGCATGACGGGGGGTATGTAGCCTATGCGTTTGCCTTCGGGTGTTTGGATGATGAGGGCGTCTTGGTAGTCTGTGCCTTCGTTGCTGGCACGGACGGCGGCGACGGCTTCGCATATTGGGCTGATGCCGTCGCTGCGGGCGTGTTTGTAGGCGCTTCTGATAACGGCGCTGAGCAGTTGTCTGACGGCTTCGTGTTCTTTAGAAAGCACTAGGTCTATTTTGGTGGCGGCGAATATTAGGCGGTCAATTTTTGAGCTGAACAGTTGGCGCAGTTTGCTTTGGTTGCCGTAAGAGAAGCTTTGGGTGATGTTGGTGAGCGCTTGGCGCATGTCGTCGAGGTAGTCTGGGCCTGAGTGTAGGGCGCTGATGACGTCTACCAGTACCAGTTGTCTGTCGATGCGGCTGAAGAAGTCTGTGTAGAAAGGTTCGACCAGTTCTTTGACGTAGCGTTGGTAGCGGCGTTGGCAGGTTTTGTAGTAACTGTTTTCGCTGGCGTTTTCGAGTTGTGCTTCGTTTAGGTGGATGGAGGCTAGTAGTGGTACGAAGTTTAGGATGTCGTCGTCGGGCAGGTTGCCGGGTATAAGGAAGCGTCCGGGTTGAATTAGGCTGAGGCTTTTTTCGTCATTTTTGCAGCGGCTTAGAAATTGTTTGTATTGCTGGCTGAGCGATTTTAGTTTTTCTTCGTTTACGGGGGCGAAGGGGTCCAGTTGTTTGAATTCATCAAGTAATGGGCCGAGCAGTTCGAGTCTGGGTGAGCTTAGGTATTGGGCGCTGCATAGGCCGCACCATCTGACGAAGCTCATGTCTCTTAGGGGTAGGTCGAGCAGCCATTCGCCGGGGTAGTCACGGATTTCTATAAAGAGGCTGTAGTGATCGCTGCCTATAAGGCTGCTGCGTTCTTTTTTGAGTTTGAGTTCTATTAAGCAGCCGCTGATTTCTGCTGTGGAGTTAGGCCATTGGGGTTTAGTGGCTGTGATTTTTTCGTAGCCTGCGTTGTAGGGGAACATGGGCAGGTCATCGAGCTGGTGGAGTTTAACGCCAAGTAAACGGTCTGCTTGGATGGGTGGAAAGCCTGCGAGTTTGGCGGTGTCGTAATTGCAGAGTTGGTTGATAAGGCTGGTGATGAGCGTTGTTTTACCGCTGCGGCTTAGGCCGGTGATGCCGATGCATAGGTGGCGGTCACGGGCTTTGTCGTAGGTTTTTTTAGCGGCTTGTTTGGCGCGTTTAAAAAGTGTGTGTTTGTTTGTTATCAACGTTTGGTCCCCGATGTTTTATAGGGGGTAGTTTACAGGAATAATGGTGGTGTTGGGGTTATGTTGAATGTTGGTTGTTGCAGCTGTCGCTGCGTTTTGTCGTGGCGTTGCCATGTTTCTTTGCGGGGCATGGTTGTCTACCCCTGTGTGATATGTTGCAGCTGGCGCTGTGTTTTGTCGTGGCTGTGCCACGTTTAGTACGCGGGCTCTGCCCTGCACCCGTATTTAAGGGGAACTTATCCCCTTAATAACCCCAGCCTGGCG
>SMEQ01000121.1_pt1 | contig 25407 bp, 23 predicted proteins | sample 2456281 | NCBI WGS metagenome assembly SMEQ01 (sample SAMN10132596, study PRJNA489261) | soil metagenome | isolation source: day1 antibiotic-loamy sand soil ammended with raw manure from dairy cow... | place: USA | collected 2015-04-01
CCACAGGCTGAGCGAATATGTATCGACATCCCATCTGACTCAGTTTTTACACGTACGTTACACCCATCACAGCCACTGATAACTTCACGCCATTGCACATCACAGCGAAGTGCGACAACAGGTCACTACACTTAACTGGCCCATAACACAGTAAGAAGTGACACAATACGAATGTCGTAGATGTTAGAAGAGTGCTTAATATGCATCGCTTTACTCACCAGCAGCACAACTCACGGTATACAGCAGATTTATCTAATGCATATCTGTGGGATGCTATATCGCTATCAACCACTCCCCGGGGGTATGCACAATGATCTCGGAATCTCTTATTGAACTGTCGCGCTTTCAATTTGCGATGACAGCCATGTATCACTTTATCTTTGTTCCTTTGACCATTGGCTTGGCATTCTTGCTTGCCATTATGGAGTCAGTCTATGTCTTAACAGGCAAAGAAGTGTACAAAGATATGGTGCTTTTCTGGGGTAAACTCTTTGGTATTAACTTTGCCATTGGTGTCGCCACAGGTTTAACCATGGAGTTCCAGTTTGGTACCAACTGGTCGTACTACAGCCACTATGTTGGTGATGTATTCGGTGCTCCTTTAGCCATTGAAGGCTTGATGGCCTTCTTCTTAGAATCAACCTTTATTGGTTTATTCTTCTTTGGTTGGGACCGCTTAAGCAAGCGCCAGCACTTAGCTGTTACTTGGTTAGTTGCTATTGGTTCAAACCTGTCAGCACTCTGGATTCTAGTAGCCAACGGCTGGATGCAAAACCCAGTTGGTGCAGAGTTCAACTATGAAACCATGCGCATGGAAGTCACTGACTTTGCCGCCTTGATCTTCAACCCTGTTGCCCAAGTGAAGTTTGTGCATACGGTTGCAGCGGGTTATGTGACGGGTTCAATCTTTGTATTGGCCATTTCCAGCTGGTACTTACTGAAAAAGCGTGATTTAGGCTTTGCACGTCGCTCTTTTGCTATTGCCTCAGCTTTTGGTTTGGCTTCAATTCTGTCGGTCATTGTTTTAGGTGATGAATCCGGTTACGAAATTGGTGACGTACAAAAAACCAAGCTCGCCGCGATCGAAGCCGAATGGCATACCGAAGAAGCGCCAGCCGCATTTACGCTGATTGGTTTACCCAATATGGCGACACACAGTACCGATTACGCGATTAAAATCCCTTACGCTATGGGTATCATTGCAACGCGTTCTTTAGACACTGAAGTGACGGGCATTAAGGACTTAATCGATCAACACGAAGTGCGTATTCGTAACGGTATTATCGCCAGCGAGCGCTTAGCAGTTTTGCGTGCCGGTGACCGTACAGAAGAAAACATTGCGTTATTTGATGAAGTCAAAGATGACCTCGGTTATGGCTTGTTACTTAAGCGTTATACAGAAAACATCTCTGATGCCACTGAAGCGCAAATTAAACAAGCGGCTGCCGATACCATTCCGCATGTACCCAGTATTTTCTGGGCGTTCCGTTTGATGGTTGGGGCAGGTTTCTTGATGCTACTGCTGTTTGTCTTAGCCTTCTGGGCATCGACAAAACACAACCAAGAGCACAAACCTTGGCTGCTTAAGTTCGCACTGATTTGCTTACCCTTACCTTGGGTGGCTGTACAAACAGGCTGGTATGTTGCAGAAGTGGGCCGTCAACCTTGGTCTATTGGTGAAGTCTTACCGACGTTCCTCTCAGCATCGTCACTCACTACCGCTGATGTATGGGGCTCAATTATTGCAATTGCTTCCATTTACACAGTGTTAATTATTATTGAAATGTTCTTAATGATTCGTTTTGCGCGCAAAGGTCCAAGCTGCTTGCATACAGGCCGCTACCATTTCGAACAAGACGCACAGAAGAACTCATAAGGAGTGACGACATGTTTGATTACGAAACTCTAAAACTGATCTGGTGGGTTCTAGTCGGTGTCTTGCTGATTGGCTTTGCCTTAACCGATGGCTTTGACTTGGGCGCAGTGATCTTACTGCCCTTTATTGGCAAAACCGACACCGAACGCCGCGTGGTCATTAACACCTTCGCACCGCACTGGGAAGGTAACCAAGTGTGGCTGGTCACTGCTGCAGGGGCTCTGTTTGCTGCATGGCCAATAGTGTATGCAGCATCCTTCTCAGGGTTTTACTGGGCGATGTTGATTGTGCTGTTTGCATTATTTACGCGCCCACTAGGCTTTGATTACCGCAGCAAGCTGGATAATCCAAACTGGCGTTCACGCTGGGACTGGACCTTATGTGTGGGCAGCTTTGTACCCTCACTGGTGTTTGGTGTGGCCTTTGGCAACCTGTTCTTGGGCGTACCTTTTATGCTCGATGACACGATGCGTATCAGCTATACCGGTAACTTCTGGGGCTTACTCAACCCCTTTGGCATCTTGGCAGGTTTAGTCAGTGTAGCGATGTTAACCACTCACGGTGCTGCTTGGTTGATGATGCGCACAGATGAACACATCCAGCAGCGCGCTCGCCGTGCTACACAGTTGTTCGCAGCTGCCTTCTTGGTGACCTTTATCGGTGCCGGTGTCTGGTTATGGGTGGGTGTTGATGGCTATAGCGTGATGTCAGTGATTGACTTTAACGGTGCGATTGATCCCCTCAGTAAAATTGTTGAGCAAAACAATCCAGGCTGGCTGGCCAACTACAGTCACTACCCCATCATGCGCGTTGCGCCACTGATCGGTATTGTAGGGGGTGTGTTAGCCCTGCTGGCAGCCACAACACAGCGTTCAGCTTTAGCGTTTTTAGGCTCATCGCTGATGATTATCGGGGCATTATGCACAGCAGGCTTTGCACTGTTCCCATTCCTGATGCCTTCAAGCATTGATCCTGCATCGAGCTTAACCATGTGGGATGCGGTCTCCAGCCATAAGACCTTAGGGATTATGTTTGTTGCTGCAGGGATCTTTGTACCACTGATCTTGATGTACACCTTATGGAGCTATATCAAGATGTGGGGCGTGGTGAAGATGTCTGATGTGGAGAGCAAATCACACGGTTTGTATTAATCGATCCATCACAGCACCTGCTTGACGGGTGCTGTGATCAAGCCCATAGACACACGGGCTGAAGGCAGTAGCAGCACCGCTGCTCACAATGATAAAGGGGTTCTTTATGTGGTATTTCACTTGGATTTTAGGCGTACTTTTAGCCTGCAGCATGGCCATTATCAATGCGCTCTGGCTGGAACGCTCATTTGATTTTGATGCGGATAACGATTCAAAACCTCAAGAATAACGACAGCAACTCCCAATAAAAAACCCCAAAAAGCTGCATGGCTTTCTGGGGTTTTTTTTGACCTATTGAATTGAGTGCGCTTTATTTCTGCGCAGCAGCAAGGGCTGCAGCAATCTTCTGGTCATGCCCATAACTGTCGTGACGGAAACGTAAGCGGTTATCCATATCCACCTCAACCGTCCAATACGCCAGCAGCACAGGTACCGGCGCAGGTAAGTTCACATTCCGAGTTTTACCGCTGTCTTGGATCTGCTTAATACGCCCTAACTCCTGCTCTGTGGCACCCACTAACAAGTGGTCCACGAGTTTCTGTGCATCTTCTACACGCACACACCCAGAGCTCACCGTACGCGTCGCACGACCAAACAGATGTTGGCTGGGCGTATCGTGTAAGTACACCGCAAAGGGGTTGGCAAAACGAATCGCCACCAAACCTAAAGCGTTACTTGGGCCTGGGCCTTGGCGTAACATAAGACCAGGTGGCGACTGCCAGTTAATACTGTGCGGATCGAGCACATTACCTTGATAGTCCAATACGCTCATATTACTGCGCGCCAAATAGCCGATATCACGACGAATGGCGGGGATTTTATCCTCTCGCAAAATGGTCGGCGGTACCGTCCAGGTCGGATTAATAGTTAAGTGCGTAATGCGTGATTTGAGTAACGGGGTTTGCCGGCGTACCGTGCCCACTTGCGTGCGCGTGCGCCACACAATGTTGCCATCGCGCATAAACAGCAGACGCGCGCCCGCAATATCCACCAGCAGCATAGTGGGCTCAAGCTGCTTATCCAGCCAACGCAAGCGCTCAAGGTTGACTCGCACCTGCTGTAAGCGCTGTTCAGGACTGATATTGAGCTCACGCAAGGTTGCAGGCCCGACAATGCCATCGTCTTCTAAATAATGATCTTGCTGAAAGGCTTTGACCGCTTCTGCCAGTGTTTGAGTGTAAAGCAAAGGATCAAGGGTAAAGGCTTCATCGACTAACACGTCTGGCGCGGCAACCTGCTCATCCGCGGTCGTCTCTAAATAACCTGCAAGCTGTAAACGCTGTTGCAAGCTGGGCACACGGGCATCTTTATCACCCACGCGCAGCGATGGTCCGGTACTTGCCACAGTGCCCCAATCGGGTTGAGATAAAATGTAGCTGCTTTTTAAGACTTCGCGTAGCGCTTGATATGCGGACAATTGAGGGCGAGCTTGCGCAAAGCTGGCGCGCAAATCTTGCAACCCGCTGACTGCATTTTCAATCACGGAACTGCGTTGCGGCTGCTTCACACCCTCTTCATACCAATACGGCTCAATACGCTCTGCATCTAAGACACCATCACGCAAATGCTGCAGGGCCTGTAAATAACCATGGCTCAGTAACAGTTCATTACATTGCTGAGCGACGGGTGTGGCATGTTGTTCAAATGTCGCCACACGTTGCAACTGGTAATGGTCAGGCTCTAAGCCGTCATAACGCATATCGCGCAGCATCTCAGCCAACAACTGTCGCTGGGCGACATCCTGCCACAGCGGTGCATAGTCGTTCGCCTGATAGAATGCTTGCAGTCGTTTAATCGATTGATCCGATAAACGGTTGGCGGTTGATTGCTGACACACTTGTGGAAACGCAGATAGCGTTTCGCTCAATGTTTGTGCGCTGTTATCGGGCTGCGCCCAACTCAATGTCGTTTGTGTTAGACCGAAGATGGCTAAAAAAAGCCAGGTATGTTTTCTAGGCAAGGGTTTGGATCCATTCAATGAGCTGTTAGGATATGCGCTTTATTGAATTCACTGCGCACTCAACGAGACGCTGACATAGTCCGTTGTATCACAATTATGAGCACAACACAGATACATGCGCAGTGTAATATCCAAACCGAATCTGTTCCACACAGCACATTTTTGTGCCGTCACGAGAGTATTTATATGCTTCGTCCATTTCTTGTTCGATCTTTTTTTCTGGCTGTTTCAAGCTTATGCACCTTGTCAGCCACTGCAGCAACGTTCCCTACACAACTCAACCACGTCCTAAAGCAAGCCGCACCCTCACTGGACGCAAACGTACTTTCAACAGCGCTGAGCGCCATGGAATGTGCCCTCAGTCATGGTGCTGAGCCAGCCAAGCGCTTAGCAGTGATCGATTTCTCTTTGCCTTCGAGCGAAAAACGTTTGTGGATTTTTGATCTGCACAGCAAACAACTGCTGCTTAACGATTTTGTTGCCCACGGCAACCGCTCCGGTGATAACTTCGCCACAAGTTTTTCCAACACCAACGGCAGCCATAAGTCGAGTATTGGTTTATTTCGCACATCGGAAAGCTATCAAGGTAAACACGGCTATTCATTACGGATGGATGGTTTAGAGCCGGGTATTAATGATCGCGCACGTGAACGCGCCATCGTGATTCACCCCGCCGCGTACGTCAATCCAGATTGGATTAAAACTCAAGGTCGTATTGGTCGCAGCCAAGGCTGTCCTGCCGTGCGTCCAGAAATTGCACGTACCGTAATTGATGAGCTTAAAGGCGGTCAATTTATGTTTTCTTGGTACCCTGATCAGCAGTGGTTGCAGAGTTCAATCTATTTAAACTGCCGCAGCCAACAGGTTGCCAGTCGGGATACCAAGCGCAATACGGACGGCAGTTAATCACAGCCACGCACAGCAGCAGATGAGCTGATACCTAAAAAGGCTTGCAGCTCATCTTTTTTTGCCATCGCATCTTGGTACCCCAACTCAATCAGCTCATTGCAATAACCGCGCTCAAACAGCAAGTAGCTCAACACGCCACCGCCACTGGCACGTGTCGCTCCAGGGCCACGCAAGAACAAACGCAATGAGGCCGGTAACTGATGCCGATGGCGCGCGGCAATATCATCAATTTTTTTGCTGGGCGATATCACTAATACATCCACTGGCGACAAGCCTAAATGCTGTTTGCGCTGCGACTCTGGCAGCTCATGACCCAAGGTATTTAAACGCTCAAGTAACTCAAGATCTGATTCAAGATTATCAATAAACGTACTGTTGAGCAGATGCCCACCAATTTGCGCCAAGCTCGGCGGACGCGAAGTTATCGCAATGCTGCGCCCTTCTTGTGATTGATTACGCACACCAATCACCAGCACCTTATCCGCACCCAAATGCAACGCCGGACTGATCGGTGCAGCTTGGCGTACCGCGCCATCACCAAAGTACTCATGATCAACACGCACGGGTGGGAATAACAATGGAATGGCCGAACTGGCCATCAAATGCTCAATGCGCAAGCGTGTGGCGACACCATGCCGCCGATGACGCTGCCAAGGCTTGATATGGCCGCGTCCTTGATAAAAAGTCACGGCTTGCCCTGATTGATAGGCAAAAGCTGTCACGGCCACGGCATGTAACTTACGCTTAGCCACAGCCAGATTAATACCGGAAAAATCCAGCTCTTTAAGTAGCAATTCGCGCAGTGGTGCATTATCCAACAAGGCCACAGGGTCAGCGCCACGGCCGATACCTAATAAATGCTGACCGACAAAACGCCCGGCTTGATGCATCACCCCAAACCAATCCGTGCGGTACACACGATCACTGCTAAAGCTTTGCCAAACCGAGCGTAATGTACGAATCGACTGCTGAAAATCTAATGCACCGCACGCCAGACTCACCGCATTAATAGCGCCAGCAGAGGTGCCAACAATAACCGGAAAAGGATTATCGGCAGACTCAGGTAGCAAGTCGGCAATGGCGGCTAACACACCCACCTGATAAGCGGCACGTGCCCCACCACCGGATAAAATCAGTCCCGTTGTGCGTGAATCTGGAGCCTGTGCAACCACGGGGCTGACCGTGCTGTGTTCCAGTCTTTTCAATACAGCTTTGCCTCACCTTCAGGCCGAGTTTTAAAGCGGCGATGTGCCCACAAGTATTGCTCAGGCTGCTGAGCAATCGCTCTCTCAATCCACTGATTCAGACGCAAACAATCCTGCTCGTCGCTTTCTCCAGGGAAATCAGACAGCGCAGGCTCGATCTTAATTAAATACCCCTGCCCATTGGGCAGACGCGTTTGTGTCATGGGAATCACCTGCGCACGCCCTAACTTGGCAAACTTACTCGTTGCTGTCACTGTAGCAGCTGGCACACCAAACAGCGGGACAAATAGGCTCTGCTTTGGACCATAGTCTTGGTCGGGCGCATACCAAATAGCCCGTCCTTTGCGCAGCACTTTGAGCATGCCACGCACATCTTCACGCTCAATAGCTTGCGCGTCAGCATTGTGACGCTCACGCCCACGGCGCTGCACATAATCAAACACAGGGTTATCGTGCGCGCGGTACATACCATCAATTGTATGCTGCTGACCGAGCAAGGCGGCGCCAATTTCTAAGGTGGTAAAATGAATCGCCATTAAAATAGCGCCCTGACCTTGTGCTTGTGCAGCCTGTAAATGCTCTAAACCTTGCACTTGCACCAAACGACTGAGGCGCTTTTTGGGCCACCACCAACTCATGGCCATCTCAAAAAAAGCGATTCCCATGGAGGCGAAATTTTCACGCACTAAAGCGTCACGCTCAGCGACACTCAAATGGGTAAAACACAATTCAATATTGCGCGTGACAATATGCCGACGGCTGTGTGCCACGCGCTGCATCAGTGCACCTAAAGCACGGCCTAAACGCAACAACACCTTATAAGGCAGCTGTGTGATGAGCCACAATAGACCCAATCCAAACCACAATAACCAATAGCGTGGATGTAAAAAGGCGATATCGAACCCTGAATGCTTCATACTTCACATACCAAACAACATAAAACACATATTCTACATGGCTTATTCATTTACAGCCTGCCATGCTTAACGATATAAACATCTTTTCACATTGACCTTGCATAGAGCGACCGATGAACCACTTAGATCTTCTTGAGAAAGCACCTGTTTTTCAACTTAAAGGCAGCATGCTGGCCATTACTATTTTAGAACTGTCCGTCAATGACCCCGACAGCTTAGATGCACAATTGGCCGTCAAAGTTGAACAAGCACCGCAATTTTTCCAAGATGCTCCTATTGTTCTGGCTTTAGATAAATGCACAGCAGGCGCACAACCCTTCGATATTGCGCTGTTACTGAGCATCTGCCGCAAACATGGCTTACACCCTTTAGCGCTGCGCTCTGAACAGCCTGAGCATTTAGCCTTTGCCAAAGCGCATGGTTTAACCGCGATGCCACCCAGCGGCGCACGTGAGCGCCTACTTGAAGTGGCGCAACCAGCTGAGGCCGATCCAGAACCCAGTTTTACACCCGCGAAAATTATCACTCAGCCGGTACGCAGCGGCCAACAAATTTATGCTAAAAATACCGACCTTATTGTGATGGCTGCAGTGAGTGCCGGCGCTGAACTTTTAGCCGATGGCAACATCCATGTCTATGGTCCTTTACGCGGTCGTGCGTTAGCAGGTATTAATGGCTATATGGATGCGCGTATTTATTGCCAGCAATTGGGTGCTGAAATGCTCTCCATTGCTGGCCAATATAAGTTAGCCGAAGATTTACGTCGCGATCCTTTGTGGGGTCAAGCGACACAAACCCGTTTAAATGATCAGCACTTAGAAATCTGTACCCTTTGAGCTATACCTTTGTGATGATGAACACTTTATAATTACTCTATTCAACCACCCTTTACTCAATTCATAAGGTGACCCGCTTGTCTAAGATTCTCGTTGTAACATCAGGTAAAGGCGGCGTTGGCAAAACCACCACCAGCGCTGCAATCGGCACTGGCTTAGCCTTACGCGGTCATAAAACAGTCATCGTCGACTTTGACGTCGGCCTGCGTAATCTCGATTTAATTATGGGCTGTGAACGCCGAGTCGTATACGATTTTGTCAACGTGATCAACGGTGATGCCACACTCAATCAAGCACTGATTAAAGATAAGCGTTTAGAAAACCTCTATATTCTAGCTGCCAGCCAAACACGTGATAAAGACGCACTGACTCTGGAAGGCGTAGAGAAAGTACTCACCGAACTTGCCGAGCAATTTGAATATGTGATTTGTGACTCACCTGCAGGTATTGAGAAAGGTGCGCACCTAGCCATGTACTTAGCCGATGCGGCCATTGTTGTCACCAACCCTGAGGTCTCTTCAGTGCGTGACTCAGACCGTATGCTGGGTTTGCTTTCCAGTAAATCTAAGCGCGCTGAAGAAGGTCGTGAGCCCATCAGTGAGCACCTCTTACTGACACGCTACAGCCCTGAGCGTGTCGCGCGTGGCGAAATGCTCAGCGTGGAAGATGTGGAAGAAATTTTATCCATTCAAATGATCGGTGTGATTCCTGAGTCACAAGCCGTACTCAAGGCTTCGAACCAAGGTGTGCCGGTTATTTTGGATGAAGAAAGCGACGCAGGTCAGGCTTACAGTGATGCCGTTGATCGCTTGCTTGGCAAAGAAGTCCCGCACCGCTTTTTGGAAGTACAGAAAAAAGGTTTCCTTCAGCGTATGTTTGGAGGTAAAGAGTGAGTATTTTCGACTTCCTTAAAGTTCGCAAAAAAACGCCTACGGCGTCCTTAGCCAAGGAACGCTTACAAATCATCGTAGCCCATGAACGTGGACAACGTGACGAGCCGGACTACTTACCTGCTTTGCAAAAAGAGCTGGTAGCCGTGATCAGTAAATATGTAAAAATTGATCAAGAGCATGTGCAAGTCGCCTTAGAAGACCAAGGCAGCTGCTCCATTCTTGAGCTCAATATTACTCTGCCCGATCGTTAAGCCAAACATCTTAAACGTCTCTGCACACTGACCATTTGGCGCGCCATAACAGCCGCCAAATGCACTGATAAGGTTCGTTATGCCGCTATCAAGCATTGAAATCATCTATGCTGACTCCTACATTTTAGTGGTCAACAAACCAACGCTGTTACTCTCTGTACCTGGGCGCGCTGAAGACAATAAAGACTGTTTAATTACCCGCCTGCAAGACAATGGTTACCCCGACGCCTTAATTGTGCACCGTTTAGACTGGGAAACTTCAGGCTTAATTGTGCTGGCTCGCGATCGCGACAGTCACCGTGAACTGTCACGCCAATTTCACGACCGTGAAGTAGACAAGCGCTATATTGCTTTGTGCTGGGGCACCTTTGCGCAATCTGAAGGGCGCGTTGAGTTGCCTCTGCGCTATGATCCAGCCACTAAACCGCGTCATGTTGTGGATCACGAGCAAGGTAAAAGCGCATTAACACTGTGGACCGTACTTCAGCAGCATAGTGACCATTGCCGTGTTGAACTGACACCTTACACCGGTCGCTCACATCAGCTGCGTGTGCATATGTTAGCCATGGGGCACCCGATCTTAGGTGATGGATTGTATGCTCATGAGCAGGCTCTACAAGCAGCACCGCGTCTGTGTTTACACTCCAATGTTTTAAACTTCACGCACCCACACACTCAGGAGCGCTTGGCATTTACCAGTCCTGCGCCATTTTAATTCACCGCCTGCTGCTTGGCATATCTATACGCAAAGCACATGCATTACACTGCAACCCAAAATCCTGTTTTAGAAAGGCACAGTATGTCACCTCATGAAGCCTTACTTGCATTACGGCAGTATTTAACCAGTCAAATCTTAGGTCAAGAACGACTCATTGATCGCTTACTGATTACTTTGTTAGCCGATGGACATCTTTTGGTTGAAGGTGCACCTGGGCTGGCGAAGACTAAAGCCATTAAATACCTTGCTGAAGGCTTAGAGGCCAGTTTTCAACGTATTCAGTTCACCCCTGATTTATTGCCCTCAGATATTACCGGCACGGATATTTATCGCCCGCAAAACACCTCATTTGAGTTTCAACAGGGGCCGGTATTTCATAATCTAATTTTGGCCGATGAGATCAACCGTGCGCCGGCCAAAGTTCAGTCCGCTTTACTGGAAGCCATGGCCGAACACCAAGTCAGCGTGGGGAATCATACCTACCCTCTGCCTGATTTGTTTTTAGTGATGGCCACACAAAACCCGATTGAACAAGAAGGCACTTACCCTTTACCTGAGGCGCAGCTGGATCGCTTTCTAATGCACGTCAAAATTGGCTTCCCCGATGCGCAGATTGAACGAAAAATCTTACAGCAATCGCGCTCTATCGCCCTGCAAGGTGAGCAAAAACCGCAACAACTACTCAGCCAAGACACTATTTTTGCTGCGCGCGAAGAGATTCTAAATTTATATATGGCAGATGCCATGGAAGAGTATTTGGTGCAGTTGGTCATTGCCACACGCAATCCTGCTAAGTTTGATCCGGATTTAGCGCGTTGGATTCGTTTTGGTGCCAGCCCACGGGGTTCCATTGCGATTGATCGCTGCGCCCGAGCGCATGCTTGGCTGGCGGGGCGTGATTTTGTCAGCCCTGAGGATATTCAAGCGGTTTTATTTGATACCTTGCGCCATCGCATTATTTTATCATTCGAAGCACAAGCAGCAGGTATTGATCAAGAACAGGTGCTGCAGCACTTACTTGATGTTGTTGCGGTCGCCTAAATGAACAGCCCAAGTCGCATCCATATTGACCTGCATGACATGCTGGCCATGCGGCATGAATTGCAACATATCGAACTGTTTAGCACACCTTTACAGAGCAGCACTTTATTGGGTCTGCACCGTTCGCGTTTACGCGGGCGCGGTATGGATTTTGATCAAGTACGTGCCTATCAGGCGGGTGATGATGCGCGTAGCATTGATTGGCGCGTTACCGCGCGCACCGGCGAGGTGCACACTAAAGTCTTTCACGAAGCCCGTGAGCGTCCAACATTTATTGTGGTTGAACAAAGCTTACATATGTTTTTTGCTAGCACCGGCTCATTCAAGTCAGTGATCGCTGCCCAAGCCGCCAGCTTATTTGCGTGGGCGAGTCTCAAGCATAACGACCGTGTGGGCGGCTTAGTCTTTGATGGTGATAAAGTACAACACACGCCAGTGCAACGGACCCAACACAGTGTGCTGCACTTTTTACAGGCCATCACTGAGGCCAATCAACGCTTACAACAGCCTGCAGACCAACCCTTAAGCAACCCTTTACCGCAAGTGCTGCAGCATGCCAACCAACTGGCGCATACCGGCAGCCTCGTGATTTTAATCTGTAATGAGCGCCATTTAAACGATGAGTCAAGCCACTTACTGCGGCGTCTCGCGGCGCACACTGAGCTGATTGTCTTGCCCATTGCCGACCCTCTCGAACACCATTTACCAGGTCTGGATCATGCGCGTTTTAGCATGGGTTCACAGAGCTTGCAGGTTGACGCCAGCAATACACAACTGCGTTTAAAGTGGCAACAGCAAGGCTCAGCCTATCAAGAAGCCTGGCGCCAACTGGCTCAAGAGATCAATGCTCCTTTACTGCCGTTAAGTACAGCACAGAGCGTTGTTGAGCAGTTACAGTCGATCAGCTTACGCCAACATCACAGTGCGCAGGGACCGCTATGATACAACTTGATGAGTTGCAGCCTATTATCCTGCCTCCTCCAGTCAGCCTATGGCCTCTGGCACCGGGCTGGTGGCTGCTGGCTGCAGTGCTGGCGGTGTGCCTCACTACTTGGCTCTTTATCAAAAAAGCGCGCACTGCTGTAGCCCCAGCACCTCAGAGCGACCCTTTACGTGAGCATGCGGTAGAGCAACTGCATGCTTTAGCCAAGCCCTACGACGGCGAGCACGCAGGCGCATGGTTGCAACAACTCAATCAGTTGCTCAAGCGCCTCTGCGCGATTCGTTACCCCGATAGCGCCAGCCATACTTTAAGTGGTCGTGAGTGGTTGGCTTTTTTAGACAGTCGCTGCCCTGCTGCAGGCTTAACCCGCTGGATGATCTTAGTCCAAGGCGCTTACCAGCCCGATTGTCGACTGGATGATAAATCGATCGCTCAATTACAATCAGCCGTTGAGATTTGGATTCGCAAACATGTATGAATTCGCTTGGCCTTGGCTCTTTCTGTGCTTGCCTTTACCCTGGTTGATTTACACTTTTGTCCCGCCTGTGCGCCAGCAAGGCGTTGAGCTGCGTGTACCTTTTTATCAAGAGCTGCATGAATTACAACTGCGCCAACATCCAGCACGTTCGTACTGGCGTGGCCAAACTGTGCTGTACGGGTTGATTTGGCTCCTTATTATCAGCGCCAGTGCGCGCCCACAACTGCACAGCACATCACTGGAACACCCCACTACAGGTCGTGATGTACTTATTGCGATGGATGTATCCAACTCCATGCTCTACAGCGACATGACTCTGGATAACATGCCTATTTCACGCATTGATTTTGTAAAGCAGTGGCTGGAATCTTTTATCAATCAACGTCAGGGCGATCGCATCGGCCTGATACTCTTTGGCAGCCAAGCTTATTTACAAGCCCCCCTCACTTACGATTACCACAGCATTCAAACTTGGGTGCAAGAAACCCAACCGGGCATTGCCGGTGAAACTACGTCCATAGGTGATGCTATTGGTCTGGCGATTAAGCGGTTACGTGAGAGGCCGGCTGAGCAGCGGGTGTTGATCTTAGTGACCGATGGCGCCAACAACAGTGGGGTTATGTCACCTATTGCCGCAGCGCATCTGGCTGCCGACTATGGCATCAAAATATATACAGTTGGGATTGGCACTCAACACCCATCCGCTGAGCACGACCTATTAGATACCTCCAGCCTTGAACTGGACGAAGCAGCTTTAAGTGAAATAGCGCATATCAGCCAAGGTCAGTATTTCCATGTGTTTGATAGCGCCAGCTTACACGCCGTCCATACGCGCCTTAACCAACTCGAACCCAGCGCTACACAGCACCCCGCCCAAGCAAAGGTTCAAGAGCTGTACGTTTGGCCCTTAGCCATCGCACTGATACTCAGCCTGTTGGGAGTCAGCTACCGTGTCTATCAAGCTCGGCACGCAACCAGACGACTTGGGAGATTAAGCTGATGGCTCTGCTCGCTGAATACTGGCCACAGTGGACGCGCCTGTATTGGTTACTCTGCGCCCCCTTAGCCCTACTGTTAGCTTGGGCGCTCTACCGTGTACACAAATCACAACATGACTGGCGTGTAATGCTGCCGCCGATATTTCATGGCGTGTTATTAAATATGGATGCCCCACGTCAACGTCACACGCGCTCTATTGTGTTGCTGTGTGTTTGGATCTGTGCACTGTTGGCACTGGCCGGTCCGAGCTGGAAAAGCACAATTGAACCTAACAGCCCGAACCCGCAGGCTGTGCCGCTAGTCATTGTGCTGCAGTTAACCCCTGATATATTGGCCACTGATGTACCGCCCAGTCGCCTGCATCAGGTGCGCGCTAAAGTGTTACGTATACTGGAGCAACGTGATGCGGCGTTTACCGCTATTGTCGTCTATGCAGGCAGTGCACACACTTTGGTCCCCTTAAGTAACGACTTACATACCAGCACCAATCTACTGCAGGCGCTACAACCCGACTTGATGCCCATACCCGGTCAGCGCGCTGATTTAGCGATTGGTCGTGCTGTAGAGCTTTTACAACAGGGCGCGCAAGGGGTCGGTGACATTATTCTGATCAGCCATGGGGTATCGATCAACGAGCAAAAAGCTATCGCACAGCAGCTTAAGCCACATGATATCCAGCTCAAAATCATGGGCGTTGGCACCCTGACCGGTGCGCCAATCGCCGCGCCAGAACATACGCACTTTCTCACCGATGCCAGCGGTGCTGTGGTCATGAGTCGTCTCAATCAAAGCTCTTTACAACTTTTAGGCCAGCACACGCAAAGCCCTTATATACAATTGCGCCCCGATGACAGCGATCTCGCTGCGCTGGGTATCACGACTTTAGGGGACAGCAATATCAGTACTGCACTCAAACCTGCCGCACGTGATTATCAAGACCAGGGCTATTGGTTTATTTTACCCATCGTATTGCTTAGCGCTCTGTTTGCACGACGCGGCAGCTTTTTACTGATTGTGCTGTGCTGCTTGCCACTGCAGTCTTTTGCCTTTGAATTCAATGATCTTTGGCAGCGTCCAGATCAGCAAGGTGCCAAATTACTTGAGCAACAGCCAGCGCGAGCGGCACAACGCTTCACTGACCCCTTGTGGCGCGCTACAGCGTTGTATTTAGCTCAAGACTACCGTGCTGCAGCCAAGGTACTGGCTGACTTTGACACCCCGCAAGCGCATTACAATCGCGGCAATGCATTAGCTTTAGCAGGCTTACTTGAACAGGCCCAATTGGCCTATCAAGAAGCGCTCAATCAAGCACCAGAGATGTTGGCAGCGCAGTATAATTTAGCCATCGTACAAGCACACTTAGCTGCGCTGATACCTGAAACAACCCAAGACACTCAAGCTCAAGCTGTTCAATCTGAATCCACTGACACTAACCACAGTGCATCCGACACAACAGAACCCGCTGATCCCAGCACTAACGGCCAAGCATCTGCGCAGAAGTCCCAGCCTGCAACACGCAGCACTGACGCGGGTACACATCAGTCTGGCGCAAACCCAGCGCTGACGGGGACAGTCAGCAATGACACGGGCGTACCCACTGACAGCTATGAGCCTGAACCACCGATGCGTTTAGAAAGCTGGTTAGAACAAATCCCCGACAACCCCAGTGAACTGCTCAAACGCAAGTTTTTATATGAACAACATCTGCAGGAGACAGCGCAGTGAAGCATCCACTTCTTAAGGCTGTGCTAAGTTTTTTTGTGTTGCTGTGCTTAAGCTACGCTCAGGGCGCAACCTTTCAAGCCACCGTTGACCGCACGCAACTCAATGCCGGCGAAAGCGTTGAGCTGATTTTAGAGTCTGATGACGCCACGCAGTTTCTTGCACCTGATTTAGCACCTCTGGAAGCGGATTTTAGTATTTTATCCAGCAAACAAGTCAACCGTGTCAGTACCCAATCCGCACGCAATATCACCCAATGGGTCTTGACCTTGCTGCCCAAACACACAGGCACAGTCATGATTGCGCCGCTACGTTTAGGCCAACTGCAAAGCTCTGCTATTGCTCTGTATATTAAAGAGCGCACCGAGCACAGCGTCATCCCTTTAGAGCCTGTCTATATTGATACGCAACTGGATCACGACTGGGTGTATATACAAGGGCAAATCGTCCTCACTTTACGTATTTACCATGCCATTCCGCTGTTTGCGGACAGTAACCTCACGCCATTACTCTTAGACAATGCACGCGTTGAGCAACTGGGGCAGCCGCGCACATTTGAACAGCATATTAATGGTGTACGCCACGGTGTTATTGAAATTCGTTACGCTATTTTCCCTCAACAAAGTGGCACGATTGACATTCCAGCACAAACTTTCTCAGCCACTTTAGCGGGCCACAACCCCTATTCGTTAACACCTTTTAGCGCGCGACCGGGCCAACGTATCGAAGTAAAGTCGGCTCGTGTGCCGCTGGTGGTGAAAGATATCCCCAGAAGTTACCCCAGCGATGCGGTGTGGTTACCCGCGCGGCATGTGAGTTTAGAGCAAGAATGGAAACCCAATTCCGACACTCCCATCGTCACAGGTAGCGCTGTGACTCGTACCTTAAAATTACAAGTACAGGGGCTGCCCAGCTCACAACTGCCAGAGTTTCCCAGCACTCAGGCTCAAGGCTACAATACCTATACTGACACGCCAGCGCTGGAGCAGCGTTATACTGAAATCGGCTTATCCAGCCAACGTGATGAGCGCCATGTTTTGATCTTTCAAACAGCGGGTTCATACACTCTAGCTGCGACACAAGTCCCTTGGTGGAACACACAAACTGACCAACTTGAATATGCCCAAGTCCCTGCGCACACACTGCATATTTCCGCACTGCCCGCTGCGCAGCCCACATTAGATATCACCACGCTAGGCACTGACATCACTGTCTCAGTACTGAGCCCCAAACACCTCAATTTCTGGCAAATACTGACTGCATTTTTTATGCTGCTCAGTGCCCTCGGCTTTAGTTTATGGTGGCGTGCACGTCATCAACCTGCGGTGCTGATGACCACCAGTAGCCCTACGCAACGTGATTTGCACGATGATTTAAAACGCGCATGCCTGTCCAACGATCCTGTCAGCACTCGACAAGCTTTGGATGCTTGGGCGCGTCAGCATCCAGAGTCCTTAGCCGATATGGCCGCCCGTGATCAAGAATTAAGCCACGCTCTGGATCTATTAAACAGCGCACTGTACAGCGCCAGCGATAGCCACTGGCACGGCAAAGCACTGTTGCAGGCAATTGAACAGCTGTCTTTTGATCACACAGAGCCGCCTGACCATGAAACGCAATTACCCCCGCTCTACCCGCCCTAATCGACCTGAGCAAAGTGCCTGTGACACTCACTAGGACCAATGTGGGGCTTTCGTTAAGGCCCGTAAAGCGGTATGGTTTATACTATTTATAATCAATTTATGGCGTTGCACAGGACTGTGCAGCATGTTTATTTTTATGACCTGCGAGTGGGATAATAACGACAATGGCTGATTTACCGATCGATGATTTAAATATTGCGTCTAACGTGACACTGATCACGCCAGAACAACTCAAACAGAAAATGCCACTCAGCGAGCTTGCACAGCGTACCGTATCGCAGGGTCGTCAAGTGGTGCGTGATATTTTAGACGGTAAAGATCACCGTTTATTTATTGTGATTGGCCCTTGCTCTATTCATGATTTAAAAGCAGCCCACGAGTATGCAGACCGCCTTAAAGCGTTAGCTGAAGAAGTGTCAGATACCTTGTATTTAGTGATGCGCGTTTACTTTGAGAAGCCCCGCACCACAGTGGGCTGGAAAGGCTTAATTAACGACCCCTACTTGGATGATTCTTTTAAAATTGAAGACGGTTTGCATATCGGGCGTAAACTCTTGCTTGATTTAGCAGAGAAAGGCCTGCCCACTGCCACTGAAGCACTCGATCCTATTTCACCACAGTACATGCAAGATTTGATCAGCTGGTCAGCCATTGGTGCACGTACTACTGAATCGCAAACGCACCGTGAAATGGCGTCGGGTTTATCTTCAGCGGTGGGTTTTAAAAACGGTACCGATGGTGGCTTAACGGTCGCCATTAACGCGCTGCAGTCTGTTTCCAGCCCGCACCGTTTCTTAGGTATCAATCAGCAAGGTGGCGTCTCGATTGTCACCACTAAAGGTAACACTTACGGCCACGTGGTATTGCGCGGCGGTAATGGCAAACCCAACTATGACTCAGTCAGCGTTGCCGTGTGCGAGCAAGAGTTAGCCAAGGCGCAGATCAAAGCCAACATCATGGTGGACTGCAGCCACGCCAACTCCAATAAAGATCCAGCTTTACAGCCGCTGGTGATGGACAATATCGCCAACCAAATTGCCGATGGTAACCAATCGATCAGCAGTTTAATGGTGGAAAGTCATTTAGGCTGGGGCAATCAGGCTATCTGTACCGATTTAAGCCAACTCAAGTACGGCGTATCGATTACAGATGCCTGCATTGACTGGGACGCTACTGAAAAGAGCATCCGCAGTATGCGTGACAAACTTAAAGATGTTTTACCTGCACGTCAGCGCAGCTAAGACTCTAAATGCAGTTAACAAAACGCCCAGCTTAAACTGGGCGTTTTGCCTTACACAGGTCTGTAATCAGGCCTGTGGATGACGTTGTAGATAAACGGCAATGTATGAGCAACTGGGAATCACTTTACAACCTTGCTCGCGGGCATAGGCTAACGCAGCCTTAGCCAGCACCGCTGCCACACCTTGCCCTCTCAACTCATCGGGTACAAAGGTGTGATGCATATCCAGCGTCTGCGCATCCACCACGCGGTACTCTAAAACAGCCCGATGGCCGTCCACCACCGTGGAAAAGCAATGGGTCTGTGCATTGTGTTCAACTTGTATCAATTGGCTCATAACCGTCTCCGCAAATACTTGATGTATCTGAGCATACACGCAGCAAGCGCAGGTGTATGCAGCTCTAATACAGACAGTAAAAAATCCCGTACAGACTGCACGCCTGATCATATTCAGGTCGTACCCTATTGTGCTCAGGCTTTACTGGGTTTCCAGTTGCTGCAAGCGGGCTAAAAACTCATCCTCATCCAAGACACTGACACCCAACTCTTGAGCTTTAGTCAATTTAGATCCAGCAGCGCTGCCCGCCACCACACACTGCGTTTTCGTCGATACTGACCCTGCCACCTTAGCGCCAAGCTGCTCTAGACGTGCTTTAGCCTCGTTGCGAGTCAACCGCTCAAGAGTGCCAGTCAACACCCAAGTTTGTCCCGCTAATGGCGCAGCCAAAGCTTGTACTTGTGTGCGCTGACTGTTCCAGTGCATACCAAAATCAAGTAACTGCTGCTCCAAAGCCAAAGCCTGCTCGCGCTGCTGTGCATCCTTAATAAAGTCCTGTAAGGCCAGCGCCGCATTCTTAGACAAACGTTCAACACTGGTGAGGTCGAGCCAATCAGCAGCAAACAAAGCCTGCAGTGTTTTAAAGTGTGCCGCTAAACGCTGTGCATTGGTGCGCGCAACGCCAGTGATCTGAAACTGTTCAATAAACCCTGCCAAGGTCGTGCAGGCTTGAAACTCAGCATCGGGCTCGCCGCTATCACTGGCTTGCACACCCAACTCGTCCAAATCAGCTAACACCGCTTGATTATGACTATCAGAAAAAAAGCTGGCAATTTCATGAGCCACTTCAGCACCAATTTCCGGTAGCCACAATAAGGTTTGTGGGTAAGCTTGCTGCACACGCTGCACTGAACCCAATGCACGCGCTAACACTTTTGCAGTTTCCTCACCCACATCTGGAATACCCAAAGCAAAAATCAAACGGGCTAACCGGGGTTGTTTGCTGCCAGAGATAGCTGCAATCAAATTACGGGCTGATAAGTCAGCAAAACCATCCAACTCCACCACCTGCTCATAGGTTAAGCGGTACAAGTCAGCCGGAGAGGTCACTAATTTTCGCGTGACTAATTGCTCAATAATCTTCTCGCCTAAGCCGTCAATATCCATGGCGCGGCGCGACACAAAGTGCAACAAGGCTTGTTGTAACTGCGCCTGACAACTTAAGCGCCCCATACAGCGCCACACCGCACCCTCACTGACCACCTGCTTACCTTTACCGCGACGCACCAACTGCGTGCGCTCAACATCCGAGCCACACACTGGGCATTGCGTCGGTGTAGCAATGGCACGCGCCGTTTCAGGGCGACGCTCTAAGACTACTTGGGTGATTTGCGGGATCACATCACCCGCGCGACGTACAATCACGCTGTCACCAATCATCACGCCCAAACGCGCCACTTCATCCATATTATGCAAGGTTGCATTGGACACCATCACGCCGCCCACATGCACAGGTTTCAAGCGCGCTACAGGTGTCACTGCACCAGTGCGCCCCACTTGAAACTCAACATCCAGCAACTCAGTGATTTCTTCTTGTGCGGCGTATTTATAAGCCAACGCCCAGCGTGGCTCACGAGCACGAAAACCTAAACTGCGCTGCTGTGCTAGGTCATCTATCTTAAAAACGACACCATCAATATCGTAGGGCAATTGCGCACGACGCTGCCCTATATCAGCATAATAGGCCAAGCACCCTTCAATACTATCCACCACCTGCATCTGGGCACTGATACTGATACCCCACGTACGTAAACGCTGCAAAGTACTGCTGTGTTCTGCGGCTATGCCTTCGGTACTGGTGCCATAGCAACAAAACTCCAGCGGACGACTGGCAGTAATTTTTGAATCCAGTTGGCGTAGACTGCCCGCCGCGGCATTGCGCGGATTAGCAAAAGGTTTTTGCCCTGCTGCTAACACCCGCTCATTAAGCGCAGCAAAGCCAGCTTTAGGCATATAGACTTCACCACGCACTTCTAAGGTTGCTGGCCAGCCACTGCCTTGCAGTTTCAGCGGCACATTACGAATGGTGCGCACATTAGCAGTGATGTCTTCGCCCGTCTGGCCATCGCCACGCGTGGCAGCTTGGATCAGCACACCATCTTGATAGGTGATGCTTACGGCCAATCCATCGAGCTTAGGCTCACAGCAGTATGTGACTTGAACACTGGAGCTAAACAAGTCTTGAGAGGGAGCATCAACCGCCAAGGCCTGCTCAGCGCGCTGGGCAAAGTCTACAACTTGTTCTTGAGCAAATGCATTACCTAAACTGAGCATCGGCACCCGATGCTGCAGCTGCTTAAAGGTATCCAATGCTTGACCTGATACCCGCTGCGTTGGCGAGTCGGCAGTAATGAACTCAGGGTGCTGCTGCTCTAACTCACGCAACTCAGTAAATAAACGATCGTACTCACTGTCAGGCACTGAGGGGTCGTCTAACACATAATAATTGTAATCATAAGTCTCAATGGCTTGGCGCAATTGCGCGATACGTGCCGAAATGCTCTGAAGTGCGCTCATACTCTATACCCAAACAAAAAGAGCAGCCTTAGCTGCCCTTTCAGATCGTTAAAATAATACCAATTATAGTCGATGCATTAACTGCTGACGCTCAAAATCCGCAATACGCTGACGGTAATGCTCAATGGTCTGCGCAGTTAAGACACTACGACGATCATCTTTAAGGTCGCCGTCCAACTCTTTCGCCAACTTACGTGCAGCAGCGATCATTAAATCAAAGGCTTGGCGGCTATTGCGCGGGCCTGGTAAAGCCATAAAGAAACACACGGCACGCGTGCTAAACATATCCATATCATCCAAGTTAAACGTCCCTGGATTAAGCGCATTGGCCATGGAAAACAATGTATCACCATTGCCCGTCATGCTTTCATGGCGATGGAAGATATCCATAGCACCAAAACGCAGACCGCTCTCAAGGATGCTTTGCAATAAGTCTGGGCCTTTAAAACCCTGTTCATGGCGTGCAACCACATGGATAATCAAAATCTCTTTATGTTCTTCGTCCTGCTGCGCCACATCAACATGCGGATCTTGATCCACTTCGTCAAAAGGCTTGAGCTCCATACGCTCATCATCATGAAACATATCGCTAGCAGCCGTTGGTACTGTGGCACGACGCGGACTTGCCTCAGCATGTAAGCCTAGATCCGTATCGATCTCTGGCTCAGCAGCGGCACCAAATGAGGGTTCTTGCTTTTTAATCACGCGTGCAGGCCCTAAGACCTCAGGATTATCTTCTTCTGGCAAATCAGCCAAATTACGGTCTAAACGAAACTTCAACGTACTTCTGCCGCTCATGCGGCGCCAGCCATCAAACAAGACAGCAGCGATAACGATAATGCCTATAATAAACAACCATTCACGCAAACCGATATCCATGAGATACGTAGACTCCTGACAGTAAAATAAAAAGAGCTTCACAACTCTACAAACGTGCGCTGCAACCTCAACTCACACTAAAACACACGCAATACAGATTTATTCTTACACACAGCGATGCTGAGCTTGTAATTTACAACAAAAACCACAAACACCCAATCAATTGTGACTATGTTAGCAAATATCATCATAAAACTAATGCTATTTGCAGTCTTATACCGACTATTGACTCTGATAGTGCGTGGCACTCAATGCAAAGCTACCACAACGCCACCGCATAGATTGATTGCACAGAGTATTCTCTGCAATGGATACTTATAGGGAGCTACAGTTCAACTGCACAGTTAAAAACTAAAGGTATCCGCATCTAAATACGCAGGAAAACGCTGTTTAAATCGCGCTAAAGCATCCGCTTGCAAGACACTATAAAACACTCCGTTCTGATCAGCAGCGTCCAATAGTGTGTCGCCCATAAAATCTAAGACTTGACTGTCACCACTGTAGGCATAGCCCTGCTGATCTGTTCCTGTACGATTCACGCCGGCAACATAGCATAGGTTCTCAATGGCACGCGCAGGTAACAATCGTGTCCACGCTGTTCTACGCGCCGCCGGCCAACTGGCCAGATAAAACAGTAAGTCTGTATGCTGCGCATCACGACTCCACACCGGAAAACGCAAGTCATAACAAATCAGCGGACGAATACGCCAGCCTTTAAGCTCCACCTGCAACTGCTCAGTCCCCGCTGTAAAATGATGATGCTCGCCTGCCATGCGAAACAAATGACGTTTATCATAGGTTGCTAAACTGCCATCAGGCCGCGCCCAAATCAGACGGTTGCGATAGTCATCTGCACCAACTTGCACAATCAGGCTGCCGCACACCACAGCGTTTAAGCGTTGCGCTTGCTGTAACAACCATTGTGTCGTTGGTCCATTTTCAGGCTCAGCCTGCGCAGCTGACTCCATGGTAAAGCCGGTATTAAACATTTCAGGCAACAACACCAAATCAACAGGCTGCGTCTGCTCTAATAGTTCACCAAAATAAGACAAGTTCGCAGCCACATCGTGCCATTGTAAAGGCCCCTGCACTATGGCTAAGCGTAAGTCAGGTAATGACGTTTGATCGCGCATACAGTTTCTCCTGCCTAAATTAACATGGGTGTACGTTAAGCACACTATCAGCGCAGCACATACTGATCCACCGGCGGCACTTGAGCATGTTTGCGCACCCAGCATGGTGTGTATATTGAGTCAGCCCTGTATACATATGACGCTGCACGGCATCTTGAAGGGCATCTAGAGCATCAAAGTCAGGACAACCTTGAGATAAGTTCAGCGCACCCTGTGCATGAGCGAGCGAGTACTGCTGCGTCAACAGGATCACGCCAACCTGCATACGCTTACTATAAAGTGACAAGGCAGCACACCTGTACAGCAGTGACCGCAAAAGAACACGAGGTGCTGTCAGCAACACCTCGTGAATCGATCACTTATTCTTTTTGCGGTGATCTCTTTCTTTTTTATTAGCCATTAAGCGACGCTTTTTATTCACCTGACGTTCGCTGAGTTTGTTTTTATTACCTTCAAAGGGGTTAGAGCCACCTTTAAACTCAATACGAATGGGTGTACCGACCAGTTTCAACACGCGGCGGTAGGTGTTTTCTAAATAACGCACATAGCTTTTTGGAACTGACTCAATTTTATTACCATGGATCACAATCAGCGGCGGGTTCGCGCCACCTAAGTGCGCATAACGCAGCTTGATGCGATGCCCTGCGACCATGGGTGGCTGATGCTCACGTACCGCATCTTCTAGAATCTGCACTTATACAAATGTCCCACACCGGTACCATGCAGCGCAGAAATAAAGTGAATATCGGCAAAGTCGACAAAGTACAAACGTCGCTCCAGCTCTTTCTTCGCATACTCACGCTCGCTCGGTTGCATGCCATCCCACTTATTCAGTGCAATCACAATGGCACGGCCCGATTCAAGCGCAAAGCCCAATAAGTTCAAGTCGTGATCCACTACACCTTCACGGGCGTCCATGACAAAAATCACTACGTTGGCATCTTTAATCGCCTGCAACGTTTTGACCACAGAGAACTTTTCGACTTCCTCAGAGATTTTTCCACGACGGCGCACACCCGCGGTATCAATCAGAGTGTATTTTTCGTCGTCACGCTCAAATGGAATATAAATACTGTCTCGCGTGGTGCCCGGTTGGTCATATACCACCACTCGCTGCTCACCGAGCATACGATTGACCAGAGTGGACTTACCCACGTTAGGACGACCAATTATGGCGATTTTAATCCCATCTTTAGCATCCGGACCCGGTACGCGCTTAAGATCTTGGCCTTCCACTAAGTTGTCGAGATCAACTTCATCCTCGACATCATCTTTAGGGAAATGCCCCAGACCCAACTCCATCATCTGCGTAATACCACGACCATTGGCCGCAGCAATACCCACAGAGTTGCCTAATGCCAGCGGACTGAACTCAGCTAAAGCAATATTCTCATCCAGATGGTCAACTTTATTAACCACTACCAGCGTGGTTTTGTTACGTTTGCGCAGGTGTTCGCCAATCATTTGATCCGCAGGACACATACCATCGCGCGCATCAACTAAAAATAATACAACATCTGCTTCTTCAATCGCGAGAAGCGACTGTTCGGCCATTTTTGCATCAATACCTTCTTCGTCACCGGTGATACCACCCGTGTCGATCAAAATATAACTGCGATCCTGCCACTTCGCCTCGCCATATTGGCGATCACGCGTCAGTCCAGGAATGTCGCCTACAATCGCATCGCGGGATCTAGTCAGGCGGTTAAACAACGTCGATTTGCCGACATTCGGTCGGCCCACCAGAGCAATTACGGGA
>SMEQ01000122.1_pt1 | contig 25197 bp, 16 predicted proteins | sample 2456281 | NCBI WGS metagenome assembly SMEQ01 (sample SAMN10132596, study PRJNA489261) | soil metagenome | isolation source: day1 antibiotic-loamy sand soil ammended with raw manure from dairy cow... | place: USA | collected 2015-04-01
GTTTTACACCAAATTAGTTAATAAAAGTTTTTGCCACATCGTTAATACAATTTGGCGTTGTTCGGTTACCTGCTCTATTGGCACTTCGCTTTTCTCTTGGCGCAAGGCCAGGCGGTGTACCTGCGATCGGTAAATACGGTAGACATCAATCAAGGATTGCGCTTCTTCTTCACTGACTAAAGCCGATTCACCTAATTTTTCTAAAATACGGATATTATCACTATAACGCGCTACTGTAGGGTTATAATAACTCCACGCTAGAACGGCAAATTGTACCATGAATTCCAAATCCACAATGCCGCCACGGCTATGCTTTAAATGAAAAACTTTTGCATCTTCGCCCTTAGCATACGTAGGTGTCAGATGATCGTGCATTTTCTGCCGCATTTCTATCACTTCTTGCCGTAATTTAACCAAATCGCGCGGCTGCATAAGCACATCATCGCGAATCGTGTAAAAGCGTGCCATTAAATGGCGGTCGCCAGCTATCGCACGGGCGCGCACTAAGGCTTGATGCTCCCACGTCCACGCTTGGGTATGTTGGTACTTTTCAAAAGCAGCAACACTACTAACTAATAAACCACTACCCCCAGAGGGGCGCAGTCGCATATCGACATCATACAATTGGCCTAGCATGGTTTTTGTCGTCAGCAAATGAGTAATATACTGCCCCATACGTGTATAAAACATCGGATTATCAATGGATTTTTCGCCATCAGTCATGCCTTCATCATCGGCATCATGCAAAAATATAATATCCAAATCCGATTGATGGCTAAGCTCAATACCGCCTAACTTACCGTAAGCGACAATGACAAATTCGGGTGACGCGCAAGCCACACCATGACGCGTTGGGTAGCCGTATTTATCCACCGCCTGCATCCAAGCCAAGTTTAAAACATACTCTAATATAGCCTCTGCTAAAAAGGTTAGGTAATCACTCACCTTCATCAAGGCTAGCTTGCCGGTTGCCTCGGCAGCAACGATATGCAAATGATGGGCAAGACGAAAATAGCGCAGCATCTGCATATGTGCTTCTTGATCTTCTATGGCCAAGCGTAAGCCTTGCTGACGCAAGAGCTCACGCAATTTGTTCACATCCGGCACTTGTCCTAAGCCTTGGGTGCTTAATAACTCATCTAATAATACCGGCTGCTTAGCTAGCTGCTGCACTATCCACGGGCTTGCAATAGCTACCGTCACCAAACGCTCTAAAGCTTGGGGGTTTTCATTCAGTAACACTAAATACGTGGTGCGTCGCAATACCGCTTCGATTAAAGCCACTAAACCTTCTACTGCGTCACCGCGGTTATCCACCGTGGCCAATACACTGAGCAGCTTAGGCATAAAAACTTCCAAGCGTTCTCTAGCAACGGTTTCCATACGATGCAAGCGCTGATCATTTTTCAAGTGCAGCAAGGCACGACATTCGCCTTCATTAAAGCCGTGCTCCTGTAAGCTTTCTCCAAAATGATCGGGCTTTTCCAGCCAAATTTGTTGCCACTCGCTAATTTCTTGTTGTTTTTCACCTTGCGGCGCAGCAATCACCTTTTCAAAGTTTTCGCGCACAATCTGACGATGCCAATCCAGCTCCTGCATAAAGGCATCCGTGGTGAAAAAACCTAAGGCATAGGCGACACGCAGCAACGATAATTCATCCTTGGGCAGCTTTTGTGTTTGCTCATCGTTAATCGCTTGAATGGTATGCTCAGCATCACGCAAAAAGAAATAAGCTGTTTTTAATTGTTGCGCAACCTTGCTGGGCAAAATAGCCACCTCGCCCAAGTAATCTAAAACATTGAGTACGCCGCGCTGCTGGAGTTTTTCGTCGCGGCCACCGTAAATTAATTGGTAGGATTGGGCAATAAACTCGACCTCACGAATACCGCCAGCACCGAGTTTTACATCATTTTGTTTACTTTGACGGCGCACTTCGCGATTAATCAGGGCCTTCATTTCTCGCAAGGCTTGGATGGCTGAAAAATCCGTATATTTGCGATATACAAACGGCTTTAAACGCAGCAGTAAAGATTCACCACGTACCTTATCGCCCGCAACACAGCGGGCTTTAATCATGGCATAGCGCTCCCATTCGCGACCTTGATGGGAGTAGTACAGTTCGGTGGCATCAAAACTTAAAATCAAAGCACCACTTTGGCCATATGGCCGCAAGCGCAAGTCCATACGAAAAACAAAGCCATCAATACTCACTCTGTCCAAGCTTTTTACTATGCGCTGGCTAAGGCGGGTGAAAAACTGCTGATTATCAATCACTTTAGGGCCATCCGTTTCACCGGATTCCGGATAGGCAAAAATCAAATCCACATCGGATGAAAGATTAAGCTCGAATGCCCCCAATTTACCCATGCCTAGCACCACCATGTGCTGCGGTTGCTGACACTGACTACCTATTGGTGTGCCGTGAATTTTTATCAAATCGTGATAATGCCAGTGCTGAGCTTTTTCTATACAGGCATCAGCAAACCACGATAACTCAAACATCAATTGCTGCGTACCACATAGCCCGCCTAAATCACGCATAATAAAGCGCGCCATTTGCCATTGGCGTAACTGGCGTAATCCACTATCTAGATCAGCATCGTTTTCTGGCTGAAAATCAGCCATCAATGCTGAAAAGTAGCCATCATCCACATCAGCTAATAACATCGGATCGGCTAGCACCGACAGCAATAAAGCAGGCTTTGCGATAAACAATCGACGTAGAAATAAGCTAACCGCCAGCGTTCGCTCAAGTAAATCGCGAATCTGCGGCTGCTGCAAAAAGTGTTTTAGCTGTGCTTTTTGCTCTACCGTGCAAGCTTGTAGGATTTTGCGCAGGCTCTCTTTGGTTTGCAGCTCCAATAGAGCAGGCCTGTTAACAATATTACGCTTCATAAAATCAACGATTATGTGGGATAGGCGCTACGCGCATCACTTCTTCAATGGTTGTAATGCCGGTGGCAACTTTTTGCGCACCGCTTAGCCTGAGCGTTTTCATGCCCTCTTTCATCCCTTGTTGACGCATAGCAACGATATCGCAACCCTCTTCAAGATGTTTTTGTACGGCAGGGCTCATTGGCAGTATTTCATAAATCGCTTGCCGCCCTCTAAAGCCAGTATTGCGACACTCTAAGCAACCAACAGCCTTATACACTTTTTTAGGCTTTTCCACCTTCCATGGGGCAACTAATTCATGCCACAAACCTTCATCTAACTCCCCTTCGGCTTTGCAATCGGGGCATAGGGTTCTGACCAAACGCTGCGCCATAACCCCAAGTAAAGTAGCCCGCACCAAATAAGCGGGCAAGCCGATTTCCAATAAACGCGTAATCGCCGATGGGGCATCATTGGTGTGCAAGGTCGACAGCACCAAGTGGCCGGTTAATGCGGCTTGCACGGCCATTTCTGCGGTTTCTCTATCACGAATCTCACCGATCATAATAATGTCCGGATCCTGTCGTAATAAGGCCCGCACACCCATGGCAAAATCTAAATCAATCGAGTGATGCACCTGCATCTGGTTAAAGCTGTCTTCCACCATTTCTATCGGGTCTTCGATAGTACAAACATTCACTTCTGGCGTAGCTAGCATTTTCAATGTGGTATAGAGCGTGGTCGTTTTACCCGAACCTGTAGGCCCTGTCACTAAGACGATACCATCAGGCCTGTCGACCATATCCCGCCAACGTTTTGCCTCGCCACCGGCAAGCCCTAATTGACTGAAGTTTTTCAGTAAAACTTCAGGGTCAAAAATACGCATCACCAGTTTTTCGCCAAAAGCCGTAGGCAAGGTAGATAAACGCAGCTCCACTTCTAACCCTTTTGGTGTTTTGGTTTTTAATCGGCCATCTTGAGGCCGGCGCTTTTCAGCAATGTTTAATCGCCCCATATTCTTGATACGGCTAACAATAGCGATTAACACCTGTATAGGCATTTCGTACACCGTATGCAAAACGCCATCGATACGAAAGCGCACATAGCCTATTTCACGGCGTGGCTCGATATGAATATCACTGGTGCGTTGATCAAAGGCATATTGGAATAACCAATCGACCACGGTAACAATATGTTTGTCGTTGGCATCGGGATCTTTTAACTCACCCAACTCCATAAACGCTTCAAGGTTGCCGTAATTCTGTGTCGACAAGACCGTATCAGTATTCGCGCCCTTAATGGACTTGGCGAGGGTATAAAATTCGATAATAAAGCGATCTATATCGGAAGGTTCAGCGATGACCCTTTCGATTTTTTTCTTTAATGCATGCTCAAGGTTCTCTACCCAGCCGGTCATAAAAGGTTCGGCAGTAGCAACCACCACTTTATCGGGTAAAACTTCGATGGCTAAAATGCGGTATTTTTTTGCATAGGCATAGGACATCACGTCCGTCACTTTAGCCGTTTGTACCTTTAAAGGATCGATATCGGCATACGGTAAACTGGCTTTTTCAGCCAACCACGTTGCTAAGAAATACTCATTCAGCCTTTTGCCCGGCAGTTGCTGATTTTCTAAGTCTTGATCAGCAATAAATGTTAACGCATGCTTGGCCGCATCTTCTTTACCGCGAGGTTTGCGCAATACCGCATCAACATCCACGTCGCTGATTAACTTATCCTGCAACAAATCCGCCAATAAAGTGCGTACATCTAATAAACGCTGGGGCTGGTGATTACTCTTCATGATATTCCTATAGCGTAGGCTTGAGCGCTGTTAATCATACGTGTTTTCTGCTACAAATTAGCCTACTATTTTAATAACGATAATACACACGATAATGACGACATTACCCGATTTCAAACAACGCCTGCAACAACTCCTTTCCACCGCTTCCGTTAGTGCAGCAGAAGCCCGTTGGGATATGAGCAATATGGACGTTATCCATTTGCTGAGCGATTGGTTTAGCAGCCTAGGTTTTCGTTGTGAAATACAAGCCGTCGCCGAGGGTAAAGCCAACTTGATAGCCTGCTACGGTGAAGGCAGCGGCGGCTTAGTGTTATCCGGCCATACCGATACTGTACCTTTCGATGAGCAACGCTGGAATTACAACCCCCTAGGCGTAACCGAGGCTAATAATCGTTTTTATGGTTTGGGCAGCGCCGATATGAAAAGTTTTTTCTCGATTATTATCGAAGCGGTTATGCCATTGCTAGAACATGATTTTAAGCAGCCTTTAATTGTGCTTGCCACCGCCGACGAAGAAAGTTCCATGGATGGCGCGCGCGCTTTAAGCCGCGGCCAGTTTCACCAAGCCCGTGCGGCTATCATTGGTGAACCAACCCATTTAAAGCCAGTATATATGCACAAAGGCATTATGATGCAAAAGCTGCTGGTTACAGGACAAAGTGGACACTCATCCAACCCTGCACTAGGAAAAAGCGCTCTAGATGCCATGCACGATATGCTGAGCGAACTAAAAGTTTTACGTAGTGGCTGGCAAAAACAATATCAAAACCACGCATTTAACGTACACTACCCCACCTTAAACTTTGGCTGCATTCATGGTGGTGATAGCCCTAACCGCATTTGCAATAGTTGCGAATTACACTTTGATTTTCGCGGCTTACCCGGCATGCAAAACACGCTGATTACCGAGCAAATTCGACAAAAGCTGCAAGCCGTCGCCCAACAACATCAAGTGGAGATGCTGTTTGAGCCATTGTTTGAAGATGTAGAGCCTTTTGCCGAAGATAAACACAGCGAACTGGTACAATTAGCAGAAAAGCTCACCCAGCAATCGGCACAAGCTGTAGCTTTTGCTACCGAAGCCCCCTTCTTAAAAGACTTGGGCATGCAAACCATCGTCTTAGGCCCAGGCAGCATTGATCAGGCTCATCAACCCGATGAATATATTGCATTGGATCAGATCGAACCTGCGGTACAATTGCTGCGTCAATTTATTCAACATTATTGCTTACAGGAATCCGCGTGAACGCCACTTTTATTCAAGCATTTAGGCAGTCTGCACCCTATATTAATGCGCACCGTGGCAAAACCTTTGTCATTATGCTCGATGGCGATGCCTTAAGTAGCGAACGCCTACCGATGATCGTGCAGGATATTGCCCTGCTAAACAGTTTAGGCATACGCATTGTCTTGGTCTACGGCAGCCGCCCACAGATTGACGAAGTGCTAGCACAATCGCTCTTAAAATCCGATATGCATATGGGTAAACGTGTGACCAGCTCAGCCGTACTGGATATCGTCAAACAAGTTAGCGGTAAATTACGTTTTGAGTTAGAAGCCTTGTTTTCCAATGGCCTGCCGAATACGCCTATGCATGGCGCGAATATCCATACCATCAGCGGTAACTTTATTACCGCACGACCACTGGGTGTATTAGAAGGGCGTGATTTTCACTTTACCGGTGAAGTGCGTAAAGTGAACGATACCGGTATCACCCAACAACTCAACGCCGGCAATATCGTTTTACTCAGCAATATTGGCTACTCCCCTACAGGCGAATGCTTTAATTTGGCCGCGGAAGATGTCGCTGTACAAGCCGCTACAGCCCTTAAAGCACATAAGTTAATTGCTTATAGCGATCAAGGCCTGCTTGAGCACCTACCGCGCGAATTATTGCCCGAGCAAGCCAGACAGTTGCTCAGCGAAGAAAACAACACCGCCCTAGCCTGCCTACTCGCCGCCTGCGAAAACAATATTGAGCGCAGCCATTTAATCAGCTATCAGCGCGATGGCGCTTTGCTATTAGAGTTATTTACTACCAATGGCTGCGGCGTGCTACTGAGTAAGAACCCCTTTGAATCCATTCGCCAAGCCAATATTAGCGATGTCGGTGGCATTATGGAGTTATTGGCGCCACTAGAGCAGCAAGGCTTTTTAGTCAAACGCGATAGAGAGCTATTAGAGCAAGAAATCAACCATTTTATCGTCGTTGAGCGTGATGGCATGGTTATTGCCTGCTCGGCACTTTACCCTTATGACAATCACAGTGCCGAAATCGCCTGTGTGGTGACTCATCCGCAGTTTCGTGGCGGCCACCGTGGCCGGCAAATGCTGCACTTTTTAGAAAAGCGCGCCAAGCAACAAGGCTTTAGCGCCGTTTTTGTGCTCACCACCCAAACCGCGCACTTCTTTATCGAACAGGGCTTTCAAGAAGCCTCGCTAGACTGGCTGCCCGAGAAAAAGCAGCAGCTGTATAACTTTCAGAGAAATTCCAAGATATTTACCAAGACCTTACAGTAAGGTGAGAACAAAACAGAAGCAATGTGGGAGCCAATCTTATTGGCGATGAAGCAAACATCATCACCGACCGTGATATCGTTGATAAGATCATCTCCCACATAAAACACGAAACACAAAGGCAATAACACCATGCAAGTTCAACAACGCATCCACCAAAAGCTGATCGATGCTTTCCAGCCGACCTTTATCGAGCTATTGAACGAAAGCCACATGCACAGCGTTCCTAAAAATTCAGAAACCCACTTTAAGCTTACCTTGGTGTGTGATAGTTTTGCCGGCGTTGGCAAAGTGAAGCGCCATCAACAGGTGTATAGCGTGCTTGCAGACGATATGCAAAACCCTATACACGCCTTGGCATTGCATCTTTTTACGCGCGAAGAATGGCAAAAAACGCAACAAAGCCCAGACTCACCCCACTGCTTAGGCGGCAGTAAAAACGAAGGTACACACTAATGCAAATTGTGGTTGCTGCTTTATACAAGTTTGTTGCCCTAGAGGATTTTCGCGAACTACGCGAGCCTCTGCAAGACAAAATGATGGAACTACAAGTGAAAGGCACCTTATTGCTTGCCCATGAAGGCATCAACGGCACCATAGCCGCCAGCCGTGAAGGCATTGATGGCTTATTGGCGTGGTTAAAAAAAGATCCGCGTTTTGACAATATAGAGCACAAAGAGTCACTAACGGATACGCAGCCTTTTAACCGCACCAAAGTAAAACTGAAAAAAGAAATAGTTACCTTAGGTGTCGAAGACATCAACCCTAATAGCATGGTCGGCCACTATGTCGAGCCAAAAGACTGGAACGCATTAATCAGCGATCCAGACGTTATTTTAATCGATACTCGCAATAGCTATGAGTACGAGCTGGGCACGTTTAAAGGCGCGATTGATCCGAATACAGAATCTTTCCGTCAATTCCCTGAATACGTCGCCGAAAACCTAGATCCAAAAAAACACAAGAAAGTCGCCATGTTCTGCACCGGCGGCATACGCTGTGAAAAATCCACCGGCCTATTATTACAACAAGGTTTTGAAGAGGTTTACCACCTCAAAGGCGGTATCTTAAAATACCTTGAAGAGGTGCCTGAAGAGCAAAGCTTATGGCAAGGCGACTGCTATGTATTCGACCATCGCGTAGCGGTAAACCACAAATTAGAGAAAAGCCAATACGACTTATGCTTTGGCTGCGGCTTCCCCATCACCAGTGAAGACAAGCAATCGCCACACTACCAAGTAGGCGTATGCTGCCCACGCTGTCACGACGTGCTCACAGACGATCAAAAAGCACGCTTCGCCGAACGCCAAAAGCAGGTTGAGTTGGCAGAGCAAGGTAATTACCAACATATTGGTAATTAAGGGCTAAAGACGCTGGATTACTTCGCTACGCTCGTAATGACGGGTAATGCAAGGCTCCACAACTGTCATCGCGAGGTGCAACTAACACCCCCGTCATCGCGAGGCGAAGCCGTGGCGATCCAGCGGCCTTGATAGCACTTAACATAAAGCATAAAAAAACCGAGGGCTGGCCTCGGTTTTTTGTTGCTTAGATAGAAATTACCATCTATAGGTAACATCTGCACCAAACGTTCTTGGGTCACCATAGAAGTTAATAGCGCCTATAGTATCTTGCTGGAAGTTGCTCGAGTTAAGCCCTTTGACGGGGATACCGTTAATACGATAATTAGCATCGGTTAGGTTTTTACCCCATAAGCCAACTTCTAACGATTGCTTACCCGCTATTGTTATTTCCGCTAAGGCAATACGACCATTTAAAATACCATGGCTTTTGATGTGCGTAACATAAGAGGTATCAGGTACATCGTAAATGTCATAATCGCTCACCCAGTTATAATCCAAACGCGCCCTAAACTCCCCTGCACTAAGCTGCGCGGTATAGTCTAAGCCCAAGGATGCTGTACTTCTTGGCGTGTAAGGAAATAGCGGGCTGGTTTTCCCCGTAGGACTAGGAGTGTAAGTTTTTGATGGATCATGCTTTTTATATTTAGCATCGGTATAACCGTAGCTCGCATTCACCGTTAAGCCACGAGAAATCTGCGCAATAACATCTAACTCTAAGCCTTGGACATGGGCTTTACCCGCGTTAATCACTTCGGTTTGAGCACCTACTAAAAACTGAGATAACTGTATATCCTTCGAATCATTGTAGAAGTAAGCCATATTGGTTTGTACACGATTATCAAACCACCTAGCTTTCATACCGATTTCGTAAGAGGTGACTTTTTCAGGGTCGTAGGACTGCCTAAAAACTTCAGCTGTAGTACGTGGATTGATCGGATCTGAGTCTGGCCCCGCCTCGCCATTAAAACTACCCGCTTTCCAACCTTGGGATACTTTGAAATAAGTATTCAAATTATCCATCCAGAAATAGCTGATAGCTACCATAGGCGAAACGTTTTGCCAGCTGTCATCCGCTTTAACTCTTGGCTGAACATCACCGCCAAATGCGTTAGTAAATGTGCCATCGATACGCTCTAAGTAGGCTGCTTTTTTCTCATGCGTCCAACGTAAACCAGCGGTTAATATCAGCTCATCTGTGACCGACCAATCGGCCTGACCAAATAAGGCGTAAGACTCGCTATTGACGCCATATTTATTATCCACGAATCCATTGACACCTAAATCAAATGGATTGTATGCATCGCTGTCTTCGTTAAAGTAAAAAGCACCGATAACAAAATCGACACTAGCAAAGCTACCGATTAACTGGAACTCTTGGGATATTTGTTTGGTCTCTGTATGCCTTTGCCCATTAAACTCAGAGACATAATAACCGACTCCACCTATCACATAAGATGGTGGATCTCCCAACATAATATTAGGGTATTGTGTATGGCCATCATAATCACCCGCATCATCAAACTTAACGCTTCGGTATGCTGTGATCGATTTAAAAGTCAACTCCGCTGTCGCATCCCATGCCACATGAAAGGCATGGCCTGAGCCTTTTGATTTATCATAACGTGCACCATCCAGGCCACCTTGCCCACGACGTTGATCGGCCTTAGAGCCCGCTAAATCAAACTGTCCAAACGGCGGCGTATTATCTTTTTTGCTCATATCGTAGGTGTAGTACAATTCAACATCATCACTGACATCGAACAAAGCGGCAAAGCGTGCAGAGGTAGAATCAAGTTCTTTATGGCGTTTAGCTACACCGGGGCCTTGGAAGGTGTTTTTATAAAAACCATCGCGATCTTTTTTATTTACTGCAATATTAAAGCTAGCTACATCGCCGAACTTGCCAGTATCAACGCTTAAAAACTCCTCGGTGTAATTATAGTTACCGACTTTTAAACGAGCAGTGCCGCTAAACTCTTCACCGGGTTTACGTGTGATTAAATTGATTGCACCACCCAAGGTATTTTTACCGTATAAAGTGCCTTGCGGACCACGCAATACTTCAAGGCGCTCCATTTCAGCCACATCGAACAAACCACCAACGTTTTTAGCAACAAAAACGCCATCAACATAGATACCAACGGTTGGCTCCCATGTAATCGCTGGATTACCGGTTACTGCGCCACGAATAGATGCTGTTGCCCCTGTGCTACCACCAGGCGATTCGGAGATGACAACGTTTGGCATATATTGTGCCGCATCTGAAATATCAGATATCCCTTGTTTCTCCATTGCCCCAACGGAAAAAGATGTCATAGCAATCGGCGTATCTTGCATATTTTGCTCACGCTTTTGTGCCGTAACGATGACTTCTTCCAAAGAGACCGATCGCTCCTTTTGTCTATCTACCTGCTCAGCATGAGCCGGCATCAGCAGAACACCACTAAGAAAACCTAAGCTAAGCGCTAACTTATTCTTGCTAAAAGGTATATCCATAAAACTTCTCCATCAACATTGAATATGTTCTTATTATTCTTATAACGAACAAAAGCCTTTAGCTAATATAGTGCCTTTAAAATATATTACCAATAATTTAACTAATTAGTAGTTACAGTGTATTTGTACGCTACTGCCACAGATTAAATACCGCGACTCACCAATCTGCTGGAAAAGACACTGGATTGCTTCGTTATGCTCGCAACGACGAAGGAATGCAAGGTAGGTGCTATATACCCCGTCATCACGAGGCGAAGCCGTGGCGACCCAGCGGCCTTGATGGCATACAACAAATGACACTGGATTGCTTCCCGCTTCGGTATCTCGCGGTCGCAATGACAGGAGGCCATCAGCTTACCTGTCGCGCTGCAATCACCCAAGTTACGTCATCGCGAGGCGAAGCCGTGGCGACCCAGCGTCTTTTGATTGCTGGGAAATACACTGAATTAATTTGCTTTGCGCGCAATGGTTGAAGTGTTAAGACATAAAAAAACCGAGGACTGGCCTCGGTTTTTTATCGTTTTCGACTTTAGAAACGGTAGCTGATGTCAGCACCGAAAGTTCTTGGGTCGCCATAATAGTTTGCTGCGCCGATTACATTACCTACGTTATCCTGCACTGGAATACCATTGATACGGTAGTTTTCATCGGTTAGGTTTTTACCCCACAAACCCATTTCTAAAGTTTGTTTGTTGCCTATGCGCATTTCAGCAATAGATACTCGGCCGTTTAGAATGCCGTGGCGCTTAACTTCTGTTGCTCGGGCATTATCTGGGTCATCAAAAATAAAGTGGCCGCTAACCATGCTGTAATCCATACGTGCACGCAACTCACCAACACTAATATCCATCACATAATCCAAACCAACGCTGGCTTTATGTTTGGGCGCATACGGGAATTTTGATGTTTTCTTCATATCAACACCGCCAACATCATACTTATTGTACTTGCTATGCAAATAGCCATAACTCGCATTGACCGAAAGATCTTGCGTTACACGCATCGCTAAATCTAACTCTATACCCTGCCTAGTGGCTTTACCTGCGTTCTTAATCTCAGAGTAAGCTAAAAGGTAGTTAGATATTTGCATATCCGTCACTTTATCGTGGAATAATGCCACGTTAGCTTGGATACGGTTATCCCACCAACGAGACTTCATACCTAATTCGTAAGATGTCACTTTTTCTGGATCATAGGACTGAACAAAAACTTCCTCAGCTGTCCTTATAACCGTTGGGAATGGGGCAAAAACAATCTCTGGGCCGGCCTCACCATTAAAGCCACCTGCTTTCCAGCCTTGAGCCACCTTGAAATAGGTATTGATACCGTTTTCCCACAAGTAACTAATAGCTGCCATTGGCGACACGTTGTTCCAACTGTCTTTTGCTTTAACTCGAGCAAAAGTGTTCGCTCCCGTTCCAAAGTCAAAAGCACCACCTGGGTCACTATGCTCTAAGTAGGATTCTTTTTCTTCATAGGTATAACGTAAACCCGCTGTTAACGTTAAGGCATCAGTAACAGCCCAATCAGCCTGACCAAATAAAGCCGCTGACTCACTATCTACACCATAGAAGTTTTTAACTTCGTTAACCGGGCCGGGTGGGTTCTGTGTAGTGAACGGGTTATCAGAGCTTGTTTCTTCTTTAAAGTAATATAGACCTGCAACATAGCTCACCGGTCCTGCATTGCCTACAAATTGAAACTCTTGTGAATACTGCTTTGCTTCTGCACTACGATCTGTTTGGAAACGCATGACATTATTAGCAATATAATCAGCTGTGCTTCCAAAACCGTCATAGTCACTCTGGTCATGGAATTCCATTTTGCGATAAGCAGTAATGGATTTGAAGGTTAACTCTTCGGCGATATCCCAAGTGATATTAATCGCATGGCCTTGCGTTTCTGAAGTATCGAAGTTTGAGCCATCCAATGCACCTTCACTTCTGCGTTTATCGGCTTTAGCGCCCATTGGGTCAAACTGACCGAAGGTAGGTGTATTATCCTTTTTGTTCATATCAAAGGTGTAGTACAAGGATAAGTCGTCGGTGATATCAAACATGGCGGCTAAACGGCCTGAAGTAGAATCCAATTCTTTAAAGCGTTTAGCTGCATCTGGATTTACCGTGCGATCAGTAGTGTTTTTATAAAAACCGTCTCTATCACGCTTATTGACAGCGATGTTGAAACTGGCAACGTCACCAAATTTACCCGTATCGACACTTAAATAGGTTTCTGTATAGTTATAGTTACCCGCTTTTACGCGCAAGGTACCACCGAACTCTTCACCTGGCTTGCGCGTGATTAAGTTAATCGCACCGCCAATGGTGTTTTTACCGTATAACGTGCCTTGTGGGCCGCGCAATACTTCCATACGTTCTAATTCGGCGACATCAAATAAGCCACCTGCGTTTTTAGCAACAAATACGCCATCCACGTAGATACCTACCGTGGGCTCTAAGGTGATTTGTGGGTTTAGTGTAACCGAGCCACGAATAGCGATGGTAGCGCCGGTGCTACCACCTGAAGATTCTGCCACCATGACGTTGGGCATATATTGCGCCGCATCGCCAATATCGCTGATACTTTGCTTTTGCATATCCCCTGCGTTAAATGACTGCATCGAAATAGGCGTATCTTGCATATTTTGCTCACGTTTTTGCGCGGTAACGACAACCTCTTCTAACGTGATAATTTGCGCATTGCTTGTCGCCTCATCGGCCTGAACAGGCATAAATGTAGCACAAGTAGCAAAACTAACCGCTAAGGCTAATTGCTTCTTATTAAATCGTATTGCCATAATACATCTCCGTATTTTTTGAACACTTTGAAAGATCGAGCATCTAAATGGGCTTTCAATAATATACCGACAATACCAGTTAATTACCAAACATTCATGACTTATATTTTATATAAGCTTGATGCGCATCATGAATCCATAGTCAACTCAAATAGTGAGGTGCCGTTGGAGCTGCCATGGCAGCGATTTAGATATGCAAATTCTCACCTAAACTGCATTGGAAAAATCCCATCGCGACCATCGTCGCTCCAACAGCAGGCATAAAAAAACCGGGACAAGCCCGGTTTTTTATACTTTTTGAACATTTAGAACTTATAGGTTACATCCGCACCAAAAGTTCTGGGATCGCCGTAGTAGTTGATACCACCCACGATTGCTCCACTCATGTCTGCACCAGGAAGACCATTAATGCGGTATTCCTCGTCGGTTAAGTTTTTGCCCCAAATGCCCACTTCCAAACTTTGTTTATCACCCACCTGCATATTGGCAAGTGCTATACGGCTATTCAACAAACCATACTTCTTAACATTAGTGACTGCTGCGTTGTTTGGATTATCGAATACACTATATCCACTAGTTACGCTGTAGTCTAAAGTTGCTAATAAATCGCCCACACCAACATTCACCTTATACTCCATACCGATAGTACCGTTATGACGTGGGGCATAAGGGAATGTGGCTGTATCTTTGTTGTATAAACCAGCTTCGTATTTTTTGTACTTCTTATCTAAATAGCTATAACTCGCATTTGCTGTTAAACCATCGATAATTTGCACAGCAAAGTCCATTTCCACACCTTGCATAACCGCTTCACCCGCGTTACGAATAGTAGAATAAACAGCGTTTGCAGAAAGGTCAGATACCTGCATATCTTTTATATCATTATAGAAGTAAGCAATATTTGCCTGTAAACGATTATCGTACCAACGCGACTTCATACCGATTTCATAAGAGGTAACTTTTTCTGGCTTATAAGACTCTTCAAAGCCCGCTTTTGTTAAAGCTTCACCGTTGAAACCTCCGGCTTTCCAACCTTGAGAAACCTTAACATAGGTATTGATGCTGTCATCCCATAAATAACTCAAGGCTACCATTGGGGTTACACTGCTCCAATTATCTTTTGCATTAATTTTTCCTTGCCCAGTTAATGCATCCACTACACCTGCATCGAAGAGGCCATCAGAATGCTGTATGTAAGATTTTTTCTCTTCACGCGTCCAACGCAAGCCAGTTGTTAATGTTAACGCCTGTGTTAGCTTCCAATCTGCTTGACCAAACAAAGCATAAGATTCGCCGTTAACACCATATTGGTTAGCTACAATAAAAGGTGCGCCAACATCAAAAGTATTTTTCGCATCAGTATCTTCATTCAAGTAATAAAGGCCGACAACAAAATCAACAATATCTGTGCTACCCAACAATTGAAACTCTTGTGAATACTGATCGTTTACAAAGTTTCGGTAAACTTCGAATTGACCCACTCCAACACCATAAGCAGAACCATTAATTAACGGGTCAGCCGAAGTTTGATCCAAACCATCGTAATCATTTAAGTCTTTGAATTCCATGCCTCGATAAGCAGTAATCGATTTAAAGGTTAGCATATCGTCGATATCCCAGGTCACATGGAAAGCGTGTCCCTGCGTGGTGGATTTATCATAATAAGCATTATCTAATGCACCTTTTTCACGACGCTTATCTGCTTTAGAACCTTTAATATCAAACTGGCCAAACACTGGCGTGTTATCTTTCTCGCTGATGTCGTAGGTGTAGTACAGTTCTAAATCGTCGGTGACATCAAATAATGCTGCGACGCGGCCTGAGGTTACATCTTGCTCACCAAAACGCTTTGCAACACCGGGCTTAGGGTTAACCACGGTGTTTTTGTACAAACCATCTCTATCGCGTTTATTCACTGCAAAGTTAAAGCTGGCAACATCACCGAACTTACCGGTATCGACACTTAAAAAGACATCGCTGTAATTGTAGTTACCCACTTTAACGCGTGCAGTACCGCCGAATTCTTCACCAGGCTTGCGCGTGATAACGTTAATCGCGCCACCGATGGTGTTTTTACCGTATAACGTGCCCTGCGGACCACGTAATACTTCGATACGTTCTAGCTCGGCAACATCGAACAAACCACCCATGTTTTTGGCAACAAATACGCCATCCACATACATACCAACGGTAGGCTCCCATGTTACAGCGGGGTTAATACTGACCGAGCCACGTACGCTGACTGTAGCGCCTGTGCTGCCACCCGGTGTAGGTACGGCCATTACGTTAGGGATATATTGAGAAGCATCGGATACATCGTTGATGCCTTTATTTTTCATGGATTCTGCATTAAACGCCGCCATAGAAATGGGCGTATCTTGCATATTTTGCTCACGCTTTTGTGCGGTTACGACGATCTCTTCTAGCATGATCATCTGGGCGATTTCATCAACTTGCTCAGCATATACTGGTGTTACAGCGAAACTGGCGATACCTACAGCTAAAGCTAGCTGCTTTTTGTAAAACGGTAAGCGCATAATGCTCTCCTAGTTTTATTGTTTTTTAAAGTGACACTTTGGCTACTATAGCCGCTCCATTAAATTTTACCAAGCCGCAGCCACTAAGTTTGTGCGTTAATGGCAACTTTTCTTGCCTTCAGTTGTCACGTTTTTTGGCATAGCGTTACTTATCGAGCTTTCGTGCATTCTTCTAAATATTTTTTTATTACCTGCGCACCATTATGTTGCTGGTCTTTGGATGCATAAACTAAACAAATTTTTTCTTCTTCTGCCAAGTTTAACAATTGCTCTAGCACCGGATTATTTATTAATTCTGCCCTGTAACGCTGTTGAAACTCTGGCCATTTAGCCACATCGTGCGCAAACCACTGCCGTAGCTCTGTACTGGGCGCTAGATCTTTTAACCATAAATGAAGCTGAGCTTTTTCTTTGCTAATGCCACGCGGCCATAAGCGATCCACCAACAAACGCTTACCATCACTGGCTTTTGCTGGCTGATAGGCGCGTTTTAATTGGATATGCATGCTGCCCCCATCAATCTTTTTACTTCCAGAAATGCACATTACCATTAATTTATTATTTTAATGGCTAAGTATTTATTCGCTGCTATGCTTAGTGTAAATGCACTATCTATAAGGAATTATTTATGCACACATGCTTCGAACATTTCAGTTTACTTGCCCCAGTAGCCGATAACTTTGAATCTTATGACGATAAAGATCAGACCGTGCATGAATCTACTGTGGACTTTATTCCTGCTTATATTTCGCAGAGTTATTATACGGATTATGATGAGCCAGCTTTTGTTTTGAAGAAGAAAGAATAACTCGAGTAATGTAAGGATTAAGCATAAAAAAAGCAGGCTTAGGCCTGCTTTTTTTATGCTTAATCCATTTTACGTACCTTAGTTACTACCAACACAGTAAGCCCTAAAGTAGCCTGCCATGTTTTGGTCACATCCTCCAGTACTACTAAGATCCCCTGCTTTAGTCTCAATCTTCGCCGTGAAAACAAAATTCCCACCTGAAGGCTCGATACCAAAGGATAAAAACTTAAGCCCGTAACCTGCCCACCAATCAATATCTAAATATGTAGCCACAAGCAAATGGCCAACAATATCAGAAAGGTAGGGAATTTCTGACATCAATAAGTTACTTGTCGCGTCACTATTAAATAGGTCCATTTCTTGCTGCACGTGCTCTTGAAGAACCTTTGCAAATTCTGCAGCAATAACGCTGTCTCTTGCCTTTGTTGCACGCACGACAACAAAGCTATCATCTACTCTGTCATACGGTTTTAACACTGGTTTGCCATTTTCCATACTGACGAACAAACGTACAGCGATATCCACATTGATATCCTGCGCATTATTGACTATTGCACCCGTACAGCTGCCGTTTCTGGCTGTTAAATTGACGTTATTCATAATAAGTTTGACATTACCTGGTATGTCTTCCTTACTAGTATTTATCAGCTCTACCCCTACGAAACTGAAATCAAAACCTGTTTTTTTGGCGTAGTAGCCTGCAAACTTTACGGATGGCGGGGTATTAGCTTGAGACTCTAAACATACTGTGCTCAAACCATCAAAGAAGGTCGTAGAAACGCCCGTAACATTACGCCCGATACCGCCACCTAAGAACCCGGGCTGCCCAGATTGGTACAATGCCGTTAGCTGCTGATTTACCGAGTCTTCCGATATAGCATATGCTATATCGATTAATTGGCCACCAACACCTGGTTGCCCTGATGGGAACACAGCATCCTTAACCGGCCCATAGCTATTTTTACCGGTGAACAATGTACCCAAGACGGGGTTTTCTATCGTTAATGATAACGGATCAATCGGCATTTCAGCAGTGTTACGCCCAGCGTAATTGAGATGTAGATTTCTTGGCCCTTTATCTGCCCAATGCGCCTCACGATTATAGACTTTGTTAATCTGCTGAATCGCCGGATTGGCTGATGCTTCATTGATAGTAACCGTGGTATTGGCAGGAAACCTTGGCGCTATAAATTTCTTTTCAAGAGTGTCGACAAGAGTATTTAACATGCCATCTGCTGCCTCTCTGCCACCAGGTGTTAATCGTAAGTTATAGCCAGGCTCAAGCAACGCTGCACTTAAACTACAATCACCGGAACAGTTACTACCACGCAGATAAGCTTGTCTATTACCGCCAAATTTCGGTGATAAGTTTAGGTTAACAGGGCTACGTGTCACCTTCACGACCTCGCCTGGGGCACTAGGCTCTTCAATACGAAAAAAACTATATAATTGAAAGCTGGTTAGCTCTAAGGTGCTGGTAAATCTATCGCCATTGCTACTTGTAATTTCAAAGGGCAACTCTACCGCATTAAAAGCAACACCAAGATGCAAATCGAAAGTGCTGCTTGCAGTGCCACCAATCATCACTTTCGGTTTAGTTATTAATATATTCGGCTTGTTTGCTGCACCTACTTCACGTAGTTGACCAACACAATTTGGCCATGCATTTGCGTTTTTTCCACGTAAAATCGCACAAAACGAAGCTGCGACATCATATTCACTATCATTAAACATTTCATCGACTGAATCCTCTAGATAACGCATAGGATTACATTCATACGAAACTGATGGAGGGCCATTAAAATCGTAATTTGTCCCACAAGCCGGTGAAGCATATAAGTCGTCTAAGCCACTTAACATTGTATCTATGAGTTTATTGCCGATCGGAGCAATGTGCTGAAACACAGTATTATTTAGTTGAATTGCTTGGCTATTAGCTATCTTCGCACCATTAACAAGGAACTTTCCTTTACCTATTTGATCATGAACATCAATAATTTCGTACGAAAAATACGGGGCAGGCTCACTACTCGCATCTGGCCAAGGTTCATTAGGTATAATGAAAATTTTATCCTGAAGCTCTACGACATTGGTGGTCGCATTCGCCATATAAATCGGAGTGGAGACATCAGAACGCCAAATCTTCACGGACTTGATCGCGGATGGGTCGATAATTTCACCTGTGATCGTTACAGTATCACCATGGTTTAATAACTGATCACCATTATCTACCACTTCGATGCGGCTAATTTCTATAGTGGGTTCGTGATTATCGTAATAGAAGTTAACTGTGGCTTGTCGGCCATTGGCGGTGTTTTTCACCGTGACGCTATTCTCGCCTAATTGCAAAACGCTTGCCAAAGAAACAAAACTGGCGGTTGCAGCACCGTAGGCACGGTTATGATTTAAGCTGCAGGCGTTATTACCCGGCGCATCACAAAGCACGCCGTTTATGCTAATTTCAACATTTTGATGTTCGGCGAAACCATCGTATTGAATACCGAGAATTGTCTCATCCATATTCACGGCTAAGCCATTGACCGGACGCAACAATTGCACTTGGCCAGCGTCGGACCTATCACTTTCTTCTCTATCGCAGCCTGTTAATAAAAAACCTACGCATAGCGGCACTATCAGCAACAGATGTTTTTTTCTAAACAACTGACCTACTACACCTAACAAAGAGAAAAAATGCTGTTTATTTTTCATTTTATTATCATTATCCAGTTCTTAAAATAGCAAACTTTTATTTTGCAACTATAGCAGCATTAACCAATAAAAAAACAACTTTTTGCTTGCTCCCAAGAGGTGGAGATAGCTACCAACCCCTAAAACCAATCGTTGATTAGCGAATAGGGGCTGTGCTTTTATCATTGTCTTGCTCAGTTTCTTTATAGATTTATATACTGCATTAAAGGCAGCTTACTTTGTACTCTAAGCTTACGCTGGTTAAACGCTGGTCCACTAACCCTTCTTTCAACTGTGCTGCTACGATAATATGTGAAGCCTCGCCATTATCTGCCTCAGCTTTGTCGGTTTGCATTTGACTAGTAAGCAAGCTGAAGACTCGCGGTTCTCTTTGCTCTACTTTCGTGCCATCATCTGAAATCACCTCACCCCAATCAAAAAATGCATCCAGTAAACTTCTCTTCGTACTGTTTTCCGTGGAGCGCACAATACAGTGCGTACTATCGGCTAGCAATTGTGTAGGCAGGCTAGCTATCATTCGCCCTAAGGAAGGAATGATAGCTGACTGCGCCGTCATGGCATCTATGGTGTAAGTACCTTTCACTTCATCATTGATATAAATGGCGACATCATCTGGCGAGATTGCCGACTTAATACCATTCGGGGTGTTTTTCAAGCGTATTTTAATATCGGCTGATGGGACATCAATATATGCGACATCGAAACTAGTGCCCTCCTCACTAGCAGGCAATAGCTTATTATCTAATGCTTTTTTACACAGATTTATTATTGTATCTTTCCCGATGTTGACATGCTTGAATGCTTCTTCACAAGCACCCGATAAACGATCAGCAATAGCAGCATCCAACCATGCTCGCAGGTTAAGTTCACGTGCGACAAACTCTACCCTATCGGCAGTGAATTGTGCATAAGGCGCAACTTTATTTAAACTCCAGCGATATCCAATTTCATCTTCCTCCAAGATCAGGTTTTCCAATAAAATTTTTACTCTAGGCGCCGTTACCTGACTATCCGCAACACTTTTAAATATCGGATCTTCGCTGGCTTGGCTTTTAATAGCCCCTAGCACAATTGGCACGCCACCATTAATTAAGCTCTTGTAGGCTGCACAGCCTTTCTCGTCTTCATCAACCGTCGTACATAAAGCTAAAGTACCTTCCCCACCTAGCTGATTACTTTGATACGCTGCCAACAGTGCTTGGTTAATCCAGTTACTGGAAATGGCCAAACTCACATCGTTTGCGCTAGCGCTATCCAGCTGCCCTCGTTTTACCTTGGTTTGCGTGGTTGGTGTTGGCGAGAAATGTGTACCTAAAGCATTGAGGACTACGCCGTTATCACTGGTTTTTTGCCAGCCATCAAAACTGATAAAGCCCGCTTTTTGATTGCTCTCGGATACAAAACGACTATCTTCTATTTTATTTTCTACGCCGCTTACTACGACTTTATTGGCGACGTTTACGCTTGCATCAAGAAAAACTGGTGTACGATAGTGCTTAGATAAGCTACTGCCTATTTTTTCGGGTAAGGTACCGGCAAAACCACAGCTAAGCGGATCTACATTGAAATCACTTTCCGCATAGGCTTGCATACATGCCGCTATACCCGCTGTTGCTGCTTTAATCTCTTTTTTAATGTCTGCTTCCCCCGCAGGCCCTAAGTTTTGTTTAAGTGTTGTACATGAGCCAGCCCACCCAGAACCCTGCTCTATCACACATGTGGGTCTTGGTACTATCGCACTCAAACCATAATCCACAACAAGGCTATCCGTTGCTGCAGGATCTGAGCCTGCTGCTTCCCTGTAATCAACCTCAAGTGCGAAAACTGAATCACCTGAAGTTGGCTTACCAACATTAACGCCTGCTTTTACATTGATATTTGTCACTTTAGCGTTAAATGTTGCTGTTGCCATCAGGTCTTGATTTGCATCCAATGCTTCGACCGTTAGTTCTACATCTAAACGCTCACTCGCCGACAAGTTAGCCTCCATATTCCAACCATGCTGCAATAAGGCTGGAGATCTGTACGCTTTCATTGGTGTAAACTTAACGCTATTACTGAAGCTTAGCAGGCTTCCAGATGATGTGGTCACTGATGTTATATACATATCGCAACTAGACAAATTCGGATTAGGTGCTAAGCCGTATGTCAGCGTAATTATCTCACATATTTCTGGACTACCGCGCACTACCTGAATTGGATTTTCACTGGCATTCTCTAAATAGCTTTTTATCGTGTCATTAATCCAATCGTTAATAACATGCTCATTCCCCATTTCGCTAATTTGCAACGCAAAAATATCGCTGATTACTTTGCCAGGAACAGCGATATTAACACGGTTTTTTCGCAGATTTTTCGCTGTCACTTCAAAGCTAAAATCTGCCTCTTCTGCATCATTTGCTAAAGGAAAAATGATCAACGCACCGTCATTTTCAAACGCACTCTCAGGGCCGGTTGCAAGCAGGTCTACAAGCAACCCTCCGTCTATCGATTCAGCTAAGGCATTACGAACAACACCTTTGACTGTTAAGTCATCACCGACTGAAGGGCGCGTTTCATTCGTAACAAGCCCAACTGTAGAAGGTGCTTGTGATACACATTTATTGTCATAAGGGAACTCATCTGCAGCACAGTTCCCCGCTTCGTTTACACCATCGCCTTCAACCACGCCAAACACCAACTCTGGCTTACCTTCATAACGGAACTTTAGCTCTTCTGTGCGGCTACCGGATACCTTTGCTGTCAAAGTGGCCTTTTCTTTACCCGCCAATAAGCCTTGTAAAGCGTAAACGCTGACTTTGCGCTTTTTATCGTCTGTACCATCACCGTCATTAACAAATAAACTGGTGATATCCACATCACCTAATCTAGCGTTAAAGCCGCTTTTATCATCCAACTTAACGTGGATAACACTATCTTCTGTTAGCGCATTACTACTACTTGTATTGGATGTGCTAATAGTGAGCTTTTGCGGTAAAGCACCACTACCGCTGCCACCACCACCGCCGCAGGCAGCAAACATCAACGCTACCAATAGGCTGCATAGTAATTGTATTGGGGTTTTAAATATGTTCTGCTTCATGTTCCTCACCTTGTAGGTGTTATGGAATAATATTATTTTATATAGATCTACTATAGCGTATATGACATTGCTCTGAAATAAACGTTGGTCACAAAGTGATTTATTTTAATATTTGTCAGATAAACGGTATCAATGGTTTGCTCAACGCTGATTTACCTGCTTAGGTTTCTATTATTTTCACATACTCTTCTTTTATTGTCGCGGGTGGATGCAATGTATCCAAGCCTATTGTGCTGCGTGGGTTAATTACCACATGAGCATGGTTACGGCGCAGATCCCTTGGGCTGTTAAGGCCACAGGAGTGGGCGAGCATTTCCAGTTCTCTGTGCATATTCTCGACATAATGGGCTACGCGCTCGGATTTTTCTTGCCAATCCAGGCCGCGCTGCAAGCGGGGATTATGTGTCGTAATGCCGGTTGGGCAGGTGTTTTTATTGCATTGTAGGGCTTGTACACAACCTAAGGCGAACATAAAGCCTCGTGCGGACACTATAAAATCTGCACCCATACACAGTGCCCATGCGACTGCTGCAGGGGTGACCATTTTACCTGAACAGATCACACGGACGCGTTGGCGCAGGCCATATTCCGTCAGCTTATCAACAACAATCGGCAAGCTACGACTGAGCGGCAGCCCCACATAATCCATTAGGGTTTGCGGCGCTGCACCAGTGCCGCCATCAGCGCTGTCGATGGTGATAAAGTCCGGTGCATTGGCGACGCCACGTTCTCTTATCGTTTTGAAAAACTCATCTAGCCACGCATAATCGCCAAGCACAAGCTTAATACCAACGGGCTTCTCACTGAGGCGGCGAACGCGCTCTATCATATTGAGCAAATCATCGATGCTTTGGATTTCTTTATGCGCATTGGGGCTGACGGAATCCTCCCCAGCGGGTATGCCACGTATTTCGGCGATTTCCGCGGTTACTTTTTCCGCCGGTAATAAGCCGCCTTTACCGGGCTTTGCGCCTTGGCTTAGCTTGATTTCAAACATTTTTACTTGCTCGAATTTCGCTAGGCGTTTAATTCTTTCTTCACTTAAATTGCCATTCTCGTCTCGCACGCCATATTTTGCTGTGCCTATTTGCACGACGAGATCGCAACCTGAGCGCAAATGGTAAGAGGATACGCCACCTTCGCCGGTGTTCATCCAAACGCCGGCTTTTTTGGCGCCGGTGGCTAGGGCTTTTACTGCAGGCCGTGATAATGCACCGTAGCTCATGCCAGATATATTAAATATGGAATGCGCCGTATAGGGGTGAATAACGTAGGACTCGCCAAAACTCACTTCGCCACGAAAGCTGGCTAAGGTTTTTTCTACAGGAAATAAGCTGTTGAGAAACGTTTTTGGCAGCGCGATACACCCAAGAGCGCTCGGCGCGATTAAACGGCATTTCTTCTCTATCCATAGCGAAGAAGTATTGCCTGAAAAATTCACCTAGGTGTTCAAATAGATAACGAAAACGGCCGATAATGGGATAGTTACGGCGGATAGCATGTTTGCTTTGGATACGGTCAACAAGATAGATAATCGTGAGGTATAGCAATAAACACCAAAAGGCGACAACTAAAACAGCAGCTATAACATCGACAAAGCTTAATGCAGCCTGCATAAGTTGATCGAGTAGAAGTTTTAGGTGTTGCATAAGATGCTGACCCTTGGTGTTGAATATTTATGCGCATAAGGGTATCGCTTTGAGCCGCCTTTGGGCAAGTGTTATTGCTTTGCGGGCCTCAGGGCACTGGGTCGCTTCGGCGTTGCCTCGCGATGACGGTTGAGCTTATGCCTGCGATGACGGTTGAGCTTATGCCTGCGATGACGGTTGGACTTATGCCTTGCAATGGCGGTTGGACTTATGCCTTGCGATGGCGGGGTGTGGCCCGCGATGACGGTTGGCTTATGATCACCTGTCGGTGATTTCGTCGACAATATCGACTCCCACGGGGGCGGGGTGGGCTGTGGGAGTGGATGCGATCAACTCCCACATTATGTTGCGCCTTGCTTTTAGAAGTTGAAGTTAGCGCTTAGTAGCCATGAACGTGATTCACCTAAATCAACACGCTTGCTAGACCAGTTAGCTGATTTTGCGTAGAGCCTATCGGTTAGGTTGTTGACGTTTAGGCGTAGGGTAAAGTCTTCGGTTACCGCGTACGATGCGAAGGCATTTAATACCGCATATCTAGGCATAATACCGGATTGATC
>SMEQ01000116.1_pt1 | contig 25181 bp, 18 predicted proteins | sample 2456281 | NCBI WGS metagenome assembly SMEQ01 (sample SAMN10132596, study PRJNA489261) | soil metagenome | isolation source: day1 antibiotic-loamy sand soil ammended with raw manure from dairy cow... | place: USA | collected 2015-04-01
TTTTCCGTCTTCGTCTAGTTTACTCATGTTGGAACGTTGAATTTCTTGAAATACATCTTCAATTTTGTATTGCATTCCGTGTTTTAAAATGGTTCCGCAGAGAATATACAGCATATCGCCCAAAGCGTCGGCAACTTCTACTAAATCGCCATTTTGAACCGCTTCCAAATATTCTTCGTTTTCTTCTTTCATCAGCTCGAAGCGCAATTGAGCTTCTGTTGAAGGGACTTGAACTGTTGGTTGACGGTTGTTTTTAATTCCAAATGCATCGTGGAATTCTGATACGTGTTGAAGAATGTCTTGAAATTGCATGATTCTCTTTTATTCAAAAATAAGAATAATTCGGAACCAAAATGTATCGTACAAAAAAAAGAGGCAATCTAGTTAGATTGCCTCTTTAATTATGTTGTATTGGGGAATAAATTATTCTCCGATAACTTCAAATGAGAAAGTTGGTTTAACACCTTTGTGTAAGTTCGCTTCTGCTTCGAAAGTTCCAACCTCGCGGATTGGTTCGTCTTTGATTCTCAAAGATCTTCTATCGATTTCAAAACCAGCTGCACGAAGTGCTTCTACCAATTGAACTGTATTAATAGATCCAAAAATCTTACCGTTTTCACCTACTTTCGCAGTGATTGAAACTTTGGATTCAACCAATTGAGCAGCAAGTGCTTCCGCTTCAGCAGTGATTTTTGATTCTTTGTGAGCTCTTTGTTTCATTGTTTCAGCGTGTGACTTCTTGTTAGAAGGTGTTGCTAAAACTGCGTATCCTTGTGGGATCAAAAAGTTGCGTCCGTAACCGTTTTTTACATTAACCGTTTCGTCTTTATAACCCAACTTATCCACGTTTTTCTTTAAGATAATTTCCATTGTACTTTAAGTTTTATTTGTTTGACAAGTGGCTTATTTCAACATATCTGCAACGTATGGCAAAATTGCCAAGTGACGTGCTCTTTTGATAGCCTTATTAACTCTAGTTTGGTATTTCTGAGAAGTACCAGTAATACGACGTGGAAGAATTTTTCCTTGTTCGTTGATCAATTTCAATAAAAAGTTTGGATCTTTATGATCGATGAATTTAATTCCACTTTTCTTGAAACGACAATATTTTTGTTTTTTAATGTCGATGTTAATCGGCGTTAAATAGCGAATATCATTTTGTGCCATTTTAATTCAATTTTTAGTGTTAAACAATTAAGCTTCTGCCTCTGCAGTTTTAGCTTGACCCATTTTAGTGCGTCTTTTCTCAGCGTAAGCAAGGTGGTCAACACCCATTTTTACAGTTAAAAATCGCATCACACGCTCGTCGCGTTTGAGTACTAATTCGAAGTTGCTGATCAAATCACCTTCCCCTTCAAATTCCAACAGGAAGTAAAATCCGGTTGTTTTTTTCTGAATTGGGTAAGCTAATTTTTTCAAGCCCCATTTTTCGCTGTGCTTAAGTTTACCACCAAAATTGGCGATTTCACTTTCGAATTTTTGCACTGCTTCCTTTGCCTGATCATCAGACAAAACGGGAGTTAAGATGAAAACAGTTTCGTAAGAATTCATAATGTTAATAATATAATTAATAAATAAGGTTGCAAAGGTAGTTATTATTTATTAACCAACAAGCGTTTATTGTTTTGTTGAATTAAAATTATCTTCTTTTAAAGTGGATTCAAACTTTTTAGTGACGCTAATCGGGATAAACTCTTCGACCACATTGGTTTGATCCAGTCCAAAATCTTCTGATGACTTCAAGCCCAGGCTCTTGATAAAGCGGTATACTTTCACGACAATTATTTGATATGGGGTTAACTTGTTGTTTGTCGCAACACGCGTGTTGAGTATAATGAATTTAAAGTCTACTTCTTCAAATTTGTTTTTCATGGAATTAAAGATGCTTTCGTCAGACAACTTCTTCTTGCTTACCATGTTTTTATGGATTTTCCGCAACATGAATTCAAGTCGATGTTCTTCTTTAAAGCCCAGGTGCAATGAAACGAAATAAGCATGTTGTGGTATGATTTCATCCACTGAATAACTAATCCCCCAAGGTTCTGTTTTGATGTCTAAGTGGACAAACCAAATGACATCTGCTTTGCGAGGTTTTTTCCGGAACAAAGAATAAAAAATGGACGCGTCTAATTTACTGCTGTTGTTGCTTCTCGTAGGGTAAACCAAGTGTGTTGCTTCATAATCAATCGCATGGTCATCGCGAACAGCGTTTAGTAGTGGAATTACTTTTGACATGTGTACGTATTCTGTAATGCGACTTCTTAGCTTACGCGCTTGGTAAAAGATGAATAGGAAGAAAAAGAAGACAATGGATAGGATCAAGGTAAACCACCCTCCGTGTACGATTTTTCCCAAGTTGGAGAATAGAAATATGGATTCAACAAAAAGAAAGATTAAGAAAATACCGACGTACACCAGTTTAATTTTCGGGTATTTTAAAATTAAAACATAGGCTAGGAGGTAGGTCGTCATCACCATGTTGATGGTAATGGCCATGCCGTATGCTGCTTCCATGTTTTCTGATTTTTGGAAAATGGCAATAACCACCAAACAACCCGCCATTAAAAACCAGTTAATTGCCGGGATATAAACTTGACCTTGATGGTCTGTAGGGTATTTGATTTTCAAATTCGTCCACAGCTTTAGCTTGATAGCTTCGTTCATTAACGTGTAAACCCCGGTGATGAGCGCTTGGGAAGCGATGATTGTTGCGGCAGTTGCAATTCCAATAACCAAGGGTAAAATGTTGTCAGGAACCATGGCGTAAAAAATGGACTGTTGAGGTTTAAGTGAAAAACCAGGGGTTAGAATTAATGCCGCCTGTCCAAAGTAATGAATTAACAAGATGATGAACATGAAAGTCCAGCTGATTCGGATGTTTTTCTTGCCGCAATGACCCAAATCTGAGTACAAAGCTTCAGCTCCTGTAGCGCAAAGCAAAACAGCTCCAAAAACCCAAAACCCACCTTCGACATGTACTGCCAAATTATATGCGTAATAGGGATTGAGCGCTCTTAATACGGATGGATTGTCGCCAATGTGGGTGATGCCTAGATAGAAAAGGACAATGAACCAAATCAACATGATTGGTCCAAAAGCTCTACCGATAATCACAGTTCCGAATTGTTGGATGGAGAAAAGTGCGAAAATGATTCCGACTACGATGGGAATAGTTGGCAAATCAGGATATAAATTGTTCATCCCTTCGACTGCTGAAGAGATGGAAATTGCTGGTGTAATAAAACCATCGGCCATTAAGGTTGCGCAACCAATAAGTGCGGGTATCACAATCCATTTGGCATTTTTTTTTTCAACAAAGCATATAAGGCGAATATACCTCCTTCACCGTTGTTATCTGCATTGAGTGCAAAATACATGTACTTGATGGATGCAATTAAAATCAAAGTCCAAATGACGGCTGAAAGTCCCCCTAGAATCAGGGGTTCCGAAATACGGGTGCCGCCTGCGGTAATGGCTTGAAAAACATAGAGTGGTGAGGTTCCGATGTCACCAAAAACAATGCCCATGGTGATTAGGATTCCGGCGATGCTAAGCGGTGTCTTGTTTTTGGTGTCCAGGAGTGATTTCATCCGTTTTTTCTTTTACAATTAAAAAAAGCAGTTGCATTTTCAGTTTGATAGCTAAAAATGTTCCTGCTTAATTTTCGGCGTAAAAGTAAGTTATTCTAGTTTAGATTCGGAAGTTTTTTTTAGGTTTTTCACAAAAAAAAGAGGTTACTTTTTGAAAAGTAACCTCTTAGTGCGGAGAAAGAGGGATTCGAACCCCCGATACCTCTCGGTACGCTGGTTTTCAAGACCAGTGCATTCAACCGCTCTGCCATTTCTCCGGGGCAAAATTACGAATAGTTTAATTACTGGCAATAGAAAAAATGAAAAAAGATTGATAAATGTTTTTCTTGGTTGGAATTCAGAGATATAGGTCGATAAAAAGTTTGCCTTTCACTCGATGACTCCTACTGAACAATCAGTCTGGGTGAAAGTTTAATTAATTAGTAGTAATTTTATACTTTGTCAAGCATCAAAGTTATATTATGAAAAAAATAATTGTCTTGTTCTTCATGCTAGCATTTGTTTTGGGAGCTTCCGCTCAAAAAAAGAAACAAATCAAAGCATATTTAGATTATAAAACATTTTACGAGCCATCCAATGGTAATTATGTAGAAATACAATTGCAATTTGTGGGACACAGCATCCAATATCATGGAATTGAAAGTGGACATCTTCAGGGCGAAGTAGCTGTTCAACTGAGTTTGTTGCGAAATGATAGTGTGTTTGTTTCCGATGCGTACCGACTTCAATCTCCTTTGATGCGAGATAGCATTGTAGAAGATTTTTACGACATCAAACGATTTTCAGTGGAACCTGGAGTTTATGAATTGGCAATTTCCATCCAAGACTTGAATGGAAATGGAAAAGCAATGGAAGGAAAACAAGTGCTGGAAATTAAAGACTTGAGTGGGAAACCTTCGCTTTCAGACATTCAAGTTTCAGAAAGAATGATGAAAACAGACATTCAGACCCCTTTTTCAAAATCTGGTTACGAGATGATTCCAAGAATTTCAAACTATTTTTCTGCTGAAGCCAACGCATTGCCGCTTTATATTGAAATGTATAATTTCGATGCGGAAAAGACTTATGGATTGAAACAAACCATCTATGATACTAAGAACAAGGAGGAGTTGGAAGGCTTTATCCGTTTCTCCAAGCATGAAATTGATGGCGTTCAACCTTTGATTCGAGTAATCGATCTTTCTGAAGTTCCATCTGGTGAATATCGATTGGAGTTTTCGCTGATTTCAAGAGAGAACAAAACCCTGGCAACGACTTCTTATTACTTTGAAAGAACCAACGACTTGTTGGCAGACGTTTCTTCTGCTAACTTAATCATCGACCCAGCTTTTCAAGCCTCGGTTACCGATGATAGTTTGGCTTTTTATGTGAAAAGTTTGATTCCAATCGCTGGTCCTGCTGAAGTAAAAAACATCATTCGCATTCTAAAAACAAAAAATACAGATTCTTTCCGAAAATACCTTCAGGCATTTTGGGTAGCAAGTTCAGGTGTAGAAAAACCGTATGATACTTGGTTGAATTACAAAAGACAGGTTTTAATGGTTCAGAAGCATTATGCTAGTAACTTTATGGATGGGTTTGAAACAGACCGTGGAAGAGTGTTCCTTCAATATGGACCTCCAAGCAACATCACGGTCAGAGAAACTTCGCCTTCTGAATACCCGTATGAAATCTGGGTGTACGATCGAATAAAAAATTATTCAAACAAACGATTTGTGTTTTACAATCCTGACTTAGTGAACAATGGTTACCGTTTGTTGCATTCGGATATGCTTGGAGAATTACAAAATTACCGTTGGCAACAACAACTTTCTAAGCGAAACTCACCGAATAAAAACATCGATGACCCCAATGATGGAAACATGGACTCATGGGGAGGAAATAGTCGTGAATTGTATGAACAACATTAATCAGGTCGCTTGAATCAAATCGCAATTGTCATTTTAAACTGGAATGGAAAAGGTTTTTTAAATAAGTTCCTACCCCGTGTACTGAAGCATTCGAATGATGCCCGAGTAATTGTTGCCGATAATGCTTCGACAGATGATTCCGTGTCATTTTTAAAAGAAAACTATCCGACGGTTGAGTTGGTGGTGAACGATTCAAACGGTGGTTTTGCCAAAGGCTATAACGATGCTTTAAAGAAAATTCAAAGTCCTTTTTATTTGCTGCTTAACAGCGATGTTGAGGTAACTGAAAATTGGTTGAACCCGTTGATGGAAACCATGAAAGATTCCTCTGTGGCTGGTTGTCAGCCCAAAGTGTTGGCTTACCATGACAAAAATCGTTTCGAGCATGCTGGTGCTTGTGGTGGATTTTTAGATCACAATTACTATCCCTTTTGTAGAGGTCGTATTTTTGAAACTACGGAAAAAGATCAACATCAATACGATCATGAAATGGAAGTTTTCTGGACTTCAGGAGCTTGTATGTTAATTCGTTCGGAGGTGTTTCACCAAGTCGGTGGATTTGACGAGGATTTCTTTGCGCACATGGAGGAGATTGATTTGTGTTGGAGAATTAAACGTTTGGGACATGCGTTCAAGGTCGTTCCGTCTTCTCGGGTTTATCATGTGGGTGGCGGTACATTGAGTTATTTCTCTCCGCAGAAAACGTTTTTGAATTTTAGAAATAGCTTGTTCATGATTACCAAAAATCACGAAGGCATTTTGTTTTTTAAATTGTTTTACCGTTTGTCTTTGGATGGATTGGCAGCTGTCTTGTTTTTGGTTTCGGCAAAACCTCGACACTTTTTGGCAGTTTTCAATGCACACATGAGTTTTTACGGAAAGATAAATACGATGCTCAAGCACCGAAAAGACTTGAATGCAAGTTCCACGACTTTCAATGAAACGGGCCTGTATCACGGAAGTATTTTGTGGGCGAAGTATTTTAAGAAAATCAAAGAATTTAAGATGTTGAACATGCGCTTTTTCAAGAGCTAAAAATATACAACTGTTTTTCTATTTATAGATTTTTTCTTCGCAATTCAAAGTTTTGGCCGAGATATACTTTTCGAACTTGTTCATCCGCAGCCAACTCTTCGGCTGTTCCGGACTTCAAAATGGAGCCTTCAAATAGCAAATACGCACGATCGGTGATGGACAATGTTTCTTGAACGTTGTGATCGGTAATTAAAATCCCAATATTCTTGTTTTTCAATTCAGAGATGATGCTCTGAATGTCTTCAACAGCAATTGGGTCTACACCAGCAAAGGGTTCATCTAACAGCACGAATTTCGGATTGGTTGCCAAGGCACGAGCAATTTCTGTTCTGCGTTTTTCACCACCTGACAATCGATTTCCCAAGTTTTTCCGAACGTGATTTAAACTAAACTCATCCAGCAATTCTTCCAGACGATCTTTTCTTTCTAGTTTGTTGAGCTTGGTCATTTCCAAAATAGCCATGATGTTGTCCTCCACACTTAACTTGCGGAATACAGAAACTTCTTGCGGTAAATATCCCAGTCCAAGCTGTGCTCGTTTGTACATGGGAAACTTGGTGATGTCTAAATCGTCCAAATACACAGAGCCTTCGTCTGGTTTAACCAAGCCAACCATCATGTAAAAAGAGGTCGTTTTCCCAGCTCCATTCGGACCGAGTAGTCCTACAATTTCGCCTTGATTAACTTCCACAGTAACTCCTTTAACAACGGCTCTCCCTTTGTAGGATTTCTTTATTTCATGTGTGTGTAATTTCACTGCTGCTTTTAATTTAGTGGTAAATGTAAGAAGAATTCAGCAACCTCAATTCTGATTTTCATGAAGAACTATTCTTTAGGAAATCAAAGTCTGTCGAATTTGGCCGAATCAATACCTAGAAAATGATGTCCCAACGAACTCTAATCCCCAATGGGTTCATACCAGGGTCCAAGTGCGTTGCTCGCCAAACTAGATCTACTCGGAACAATTTAAAGATATTCTCCACTCCCGCAGATGCTTCTACGTACGGAACATTTCCAAATCTTTTGGTGAATCCTGGGATAATTACTTCTCGATTGTGTTTGGTGTCAATGTCACCGTACGCTGCTTTTACAGTAGTTACCAAACGCCAATTCAATTTTTTAATCAACGGAATTCTGTCAAATAATAAACCTTGCCAATGTTGTTCGATGCTTCCGCTCACGTATTTGTCAGATATAAACTCAAAGTAATTTAGCTTGTTGAAAGAACTGTTTTGGAACCAATAGGACTGATTTCCTTCATGTACCTTTAAGAATGGATAGGCGGTTTGTCCAAACACGTAGCCCGCTGCGATGTGGTATTTGAGCCTTCCCAATACACCGACGTTTCGGTTGTGTTCAATTTTAAATTCTACTTTTTGATAATTGTATTGGCTACCCAAAATTCCTTTTACACCAAAAACACCATTTAGAGATAAGATCGGGTATTTTGAACCTACCGATGTTCGATCGAAAGCACCCGATAGAAACTCTTCATTTTTCCCCCAACGAATGCCAGCGGAAAATTCTGCGGTTTGTAATTTGTCTAGGTTTTCGATGGCGTTATTTTGATAGCGGGTATAATCAGCAAGTCCAAGAGAAGTTAATTCACGCCATTCAAAGCCACCGGTAAAAATGAAGTCTTTACTCACGTCTTTTTCTATATTTATACCATATTTCTCAACAAATGTCAATTTGTCTAAAGGACCTGTTCTGAGAAGTGATGCAAAGGTAGAGTTCACAGAGGATGCGGTGGGTGAAATACCCACCTGTTCGATGTCGCTGTTGTAATAGGCAGTGAGTAAACTTCTTTTCTTTTTCGTGATGTTCCATCTTACTTTCGCGCCGTATTTAAAGCGATCATCACCAACTCCGTAAGCTATTTTACCTCCTAGTTCAATTCTTCTGGAGAAGTCGTTGGAAGTTCGAAGTGCCAAACCAAAGCGGTATTTTTCAACTGGGTTGACACTGAACAAAGAGAATGCACTTCCTAATTCTACTTTGCCAAGTGGATAATACCCGGTAGTGGCTAAATACGTTAGGTCTTTTAAGGTTTTGAAAAATCGGGTGTTGTTCAATGAGTCCACCATTTCGTCGATGCCACTTTCTTGAATGGATAGTTTTTCGTAGCGATGTTTCTCCCAATATTCCGCAGATCTGTTTTCGGCACTGTCAAGGTATTCTACGGTGTTGTCCGATTTGTAAAAATCAATGGAATGGGGCTGGTTGATGACAAAGTTTCTGCGCGAAGAAAATTTTCGACCGTAAAAACCATAAATGTCTGTTTTCTTAGTGATTTTTAAATCGATAATCATTTTTTCCTCTGTCTGCATCCAAACTTCTTTTTCTACTTCATCAAACTTCTGTTCGAAATACAAGTCTTGCACGTAATTGATGTTGGCCCAAGGTGAAAGAGAAGCTCTAATTTCTTTAACGGCATACGTGGTATCGTGAATCCACATGTCTCCTGAAAAGGTCATGTCTCCGGTGCGTTTGGGTGCAAAAGTCAAGTGAAAACACCATTTGTCGCCAATGAATGTGGAGTCGGTAAGTACAAAATTGTAATAGGATCTCGCAAAATTCGCAATGGGACTAACAAAAGATCTTTGGAACAAATTGATGTAATTGTCATAGATGTTCATGTCCAAATACATGTCTCCCAGTAATTGATTGATTTGAAAGTTTTCAATTCCTGAAATTTTAGATGCCTTGATGATTTCTTTTTTCTTTTTTGGATTGTTCAAATAGTAAAAGTCTGAGATGGATTCACTTAACAATACTGGCAAGTAGTTTTTACCGTTGTCATTCGAATCCAAATACTCCATGATGAGATCCAGCTTTTGAACCACACCCAAATCTTTGAATTTTTCACCGATGTTGTTGAGGTCGAGTTGCATTTTGTTGTACACCTCATAGTCGTATGATTCCAACTTTTCCTTGTTGTTGATTCTTTTGTTTGCAACCACCCGTTTGTGGATGGTGGTGGAATACAATTCATCGGGTGGGCGTACAAAAACCTCTTCAATTTCTTCTACCTGTGGGGTGAGTTCCACGTTGATTTCTTGCGCTTTATCCAGTTTTATTTTGACAGTTACTGGTGAGTACCCAATAAAACTGTAAACGACACTGTCGGATGCATAATAAGATTCTAAAACGTATTTCCCATCTAAATCAGTCATGGTACTGATTTTTGAAAGATGAAAGCGAACTTTGACGAATGGTAGTTCTTCTCCTGTTTGGCTATCGGTAACCATACCCGTCACTTTAGTTTGTTGACCAAAGACAAGGATAGGTGTTAAGGTAAGTAAAGTTAAAAGTAAGTATTTTCCCATAGTCTAATGGGACGAATATACAAAACAATCCAAAAAACTTAAGCTATTTCTTCTGATTTTAACTTTTTATAGACTCTTGCCGTGACGAGAATACTGATTTCGTACAAAAGAACAATCGGAATCGCTACAATCACTTGACTGATGAGGTCGGGTGGAGTGATTACTGCTGCTAAGATTAAGACACCAATAATTGCGTGTTTTCTATATTTCCTTAAATATGCGGGTGTGATTACTCCCATTTTAGCAAAGAGGTAAGCCACAACAGGAAGTAAGAAAAGTAATCCTGAATAAAAAACCGTTGATAGAATGGTGCTCATGTATGAATTGATGGTGAAGATGTTTTCGATGTCTTTCGACATTTGGTAACCACCAAAAAACTGAACACATAACGGGGAAATAATAAAGTAACCGAATGCAATACCGATAAAGAACAGAATACTGACATAAAAAACGACGCCCGAAGCAACGGTTTTTTCATTCGTTTTCAGGCCTGGTTTAACAAATGCCCAGATTTGGTAGAATATAAATGGAAAACCAATCACGATTCCCCCTAAAAAACTCATCATCATGGAGTAGGCAAACTGTCCTCCCATGGTGGTACTTTGCATCTTGACTGGAATTTCTTCGACACAAATGCCGAGATACTCACAGATCAATCGAAAGCTGATGAATGAAGGGCTTTTCATGGATAGAAAGATGTTGTTCATAATCCATTCTTGGTAAAACCACAAAACTCCTGCAATTAAAAATACTGCAATAACGGATCGAACCAAGCGCCATCTCAATTCCTCAAGATGATCCAAGAACGACATTTTATTTTCTTCTTCCATATCCACGCACAAAGTTAATCATAAGGAACCTAATTTAATTAAAATCGGATTTAATTTTAATTCAATTCGTTTAATTAATCTACAACCATAAAAGTCTTCAAGTTCTCTTGTTCAAACATCTGGGATTCTATAGAATGCCGATGATTCTGCTCCGGAAGCACTGACTCGTTAATTTTCAATCGGAAACGGTGGGTTTTGCGTGAAAAAACGAATTAACAATCGAATAACATTTGATTTTATGTAACTTCGTCTGAAAATTTTGTAACTTTAGTCAAAAGTTCAAATTATCAGATACATGGTTCAAACAGATCTTAAAGGTGCACTTCGTACTTACTTCGGATTTGATAGCTTCAAAGGCAGACAAGAGGACATAATAAACAACGTGTTAAATGGGAAAAACACATTCGTTATTATGCCCACTGGTGGCGGAAAATCTTTGTGTTATCAATTACCTGCATTATTATCAGAAGGAACAGCGATTGTAGTCTCTCCACTAATCGCTCTGATGAAAAATCAGGTGGATGCAATTCGAAGCATCAGTAACAACGAATCCGTTGCACACTTCCTTAATTCTTCCCTTTCTAAAACTGAAATAACGAGAGTAAAAGCAGATATACAGAGAGGACAAACAAAATTGCTGTATGTTGCTCCTGAGTCGCTGACTAAACAAGAGTACATCGATTTTCTAACCTCTGTCAATATTTCTTTTTTCGCCATTGATGAAGCGCATTGCATTTCTGAATGGGGTCATGATTTTAGGCCTGAGTACAGGAGGCTACGCGAAATTTTTGAGAAAATATCAGACGTTCCGATTATTGCTTTAACCGCTACGGCGACTCCCAAAGTGCAATTCGATATTCAAAAAAACCTGAATATGTTAGACGCTACTTTGTTCAAGTCTTCGTTTAATCGAGATAACTTATTTTACGAGATTCGTCCCAAGAAGGAAGTGGAGCGAGAAATTATCCGATACATTCGGGCGAGAGCTGGAAAATCGGGAATAATTTATTGCTTGAGTCGGAAAAAAGTGGAACAATTGTCTGAACTCCTTCAGGTGAATGGCATCAACGCTTTGCCTTATCATGCAGGATTGGACGCTTCAACTCGTGCTCGACATCAGGACATGTTTTTGATGGAAGAAACCAGCATCATTGTTGCAACCATTGCTTTTGGAATGGGAATTGACAAACCGGATGTTCGCTTCGTAATTCACCACGATATTCCGAAATCTTTGGAAAGTTACTACCAAGAAACGGGACGTGCTGGAAGAGATGGTGGAGAAGGAGAGTGCGTGGTTTTTTACAGCTACAAAGACATTGAAAAACTAGAAAAATTCCTGCAAGGCAAACCAGTTACTGAACAAGAAATCGGGAAACAACTCCTGCATGAAATTGTTTCATTTACGGAAACATCGGTTTGTAGGAGAAAGTTTATATTGCATTATTTTGGAGAGGAATTTGATGAGAGTGGCTGTAATTGCATGTGCGATAACTGTAAACACCCACGTGAACGCTCCGAAGGAAAGGAGTTTGTCAAGTTGCTGATCGACGCGGTAGACATGCTAGATGAACAGCAAAAAGCAAAACATCTTTGCGCTTTCATAGCCGGTAATTTAACGGCAGATATCATTAGTTACCGTCACAATCAACTCCCATTGTTTGGAAAAGGAAAAGATCACGATGAGCACTTTTGGAACGCGGTGATTCGACAAAGTTTGGTTGCTGGGTTTTTATCCAAAGACATTGAAACTTTTGGAACATTGAAAATCACAGAAAAAGGAAAAGAATTTGCAAAAAATCCACATTCATTCCAATTGATTAAAGAACGTGTTTTTGAGGGTGAAGATGGCGATGAGAACGAAGTGGTTCAGTCTGGAAAAGAAGGTGCTTTCGATCAAGAATTATTTGACCTGTTGATGGATCTGCGAAAATCCATTTCCAAATCGAAAAACATTCCCGCATTTGTTATTTTCCAAGAGCCATCCTTGAGAGACATGTGTTTGCAGTACCCCATTTCGATGGATGAATTGACAAATATTCAGGGAGTTGGAACAGGAAAAGCCACTCGATACGGTGCACCGTTCCTTGCGTTGATTCAATCCTACGTGGAGGAACACGACATCGAACGTCCACAAGACATGGTGGTTAAATCATTGATCAATAAATCGGTACTGAAAGTGCAATTGATTAAAAACATCGACCGAAAATTACCTTTGGAAGACATTGGTCGTTCGCAAGGTAAAACCATGGAGGAAATCTTGGAAGAAGTAGAGGGAATCGTTTCTTCTGGTACGCGCGTAAATATCAATTATTACATCGACGATATTTTGGATGCCGATAATCAAGAAGAAATTTATGATTATTTCAAATCCGCCGAATCCGAGGATTTGATAGAAGCCTACAAAGAATTTGATGGTGATTACAGCGAAGAAGAATTGAGGTTGATGCGTATTAAATTTATGAGTGAAATGGCGAATTAATTCAAGAAAGATTATATAATGTGTGATGATAGCGTTGCTCTTTTGGGAGTGCCGCTTTTTTTTGTGCCGCGCATGGTAATTAACTAGGTGATGAAAGTTCACTATGGGGGTTTGTAATCGCTAACCATTAGCCGAAGGAAGGTGAATGGTATAGGTAGGTATTTCCCGCAGATATCGCAGATGACCGCAGAACGAGCCCTAGAAAACACATCCGCGTAAATCCGTGCAATCATCAGGCAACCTTTCTCCGGCAAACATTGCAAAACAGCTTGCAAACTTTACCTAATTATTATATAATTAATTCACGATAGATATCTTTTCAACTAATTTGTTGTGGTCTGTGTTTAAATGCAGGAAGTATATACCATCTGGTTGTTTAAATGAAATAGTTGTTTTATAGAATTCAGATCGATACAATACTTTCCCAAAAACATCACAAATGGTTGTTAAATTAATTGTGTTTTCATCACCATCAAAAGAGATGTTGATTTTATCTTTTAATGGATTGGGATAAACATATAATTCCGAGAAGCGCGTACCACATATTTGTACTGAAATCGGATCAAAGTACTCAAACACGCCATTAAAATTTGTTTGTTTCAGCTTGTAATACGCTACTTCAGTCTCGCGTTCTAAGTCGACGTAACTGTAATATATCTTTGAAGATGAATTACCAGATGCATCCATTTTTACAATGTTCTCCCAATTAATTCCATCGATACTTTTTTCGATGGAAAAATAATCATTATTGTTTTCGGAAGCTGTAACCCATTCTAATGAGATTTTATTTTCTTCACATGTTCCTGTAAATGATAGTAAAACAATTGGAAGAGGAACGGGTGGTGGGCAATGACAACTGACAACTTTTGAAGCGTTGATCTGATCAATTGCAATCGCTCTAGTTGTAGATAACATTCTTCCCTCAAGTTCACCACCAGCAGCCATTGAATTTGCAGCATTATTTGCAATAAGAGTCCCCTTCATAATTGTTGCTGCTGCCATAGAAATAGCGCCTTCTGCTACCCAAAAGATATTGCATGAAGATGCTTCATTTGCTAGAATAATTTCGCTTGCCGCACCAGTTGTTAATGCGCCACCAAATCTAAAAATAAAGACAGCGTCTGGATCTCCTTCAGCGTCTAGGGTGAGGTTTCCTGCCAATGAACCTGCTCCACTGATTAGATAGACACCAGTTGTTAAAACTTCACCACCTCCAAATGCTGGTGCATGACTTGCATCTGTTACGGGTATTGAAGAAAGTTGAAGGTAAGCTGTTTGTAAGTCGATTTTTGCTTGCGCGGTTACAGAATCTGCATTATAAGAAGAACCTGTGACCGAAGAAGTTCCAAAGCCACTGATAGCACCGGCATCTGATCCAATGTCACCTGTAAGATTAGAAATACCTGTGTTTCCTACAGCACCAGTACTGGTAAACTGAACAAAACCACCAACAGATCCTAAAATAATATTGTAGCAAGGATTATAAGCAGAAAGAGGAACTGAGGTGATACAAGCTGGACGAGTTGCATTTGCAGGTCCAAAAGAAATTGCACCAGCTGTTGAAAGTAGTCTTCCTTCCAAATTGCAGCCAGAAGCCATTGTTATTGCGCCGTTATTCGCAATTATCGTTCCCTTCATGATGGTTGACGCAGCCAATGATACTGCACCTTGAGCAATCCAAAAAACATTACATGAGCGAGTTCCATTTTCGAGAGTCACGGAAGATGTTGCACCTGTTGAAAATGCTCCGCCAAACTTAAATATAAATACTGCATCGGGATTCCCTTGTCCATCCAAGATAAGACTGCCACCTAATGAACCAGCACCACTGATGGAGTATACACCGGTCGTTACCGTTTCACCACCTCCAAAAGCAGGGGCATGTAAAGTGCTAGTGACAGGAATTGAGAGTAATTGAATGTATGTCGATTGCAAGTCAACTTTTGCTTGAGCGGTAACAGCGTCGGCTGTATTAACATTTCCTACAACAGTTGCTCCTGCTAAATCAACCGCTCCAAGATTAGTTCCTATATCGCCTGTGAACTTGGAAGTACCGGTGTTTGCTTCAGCTCCATTACTTTTAAAAATGACAAAATTTGCTACGGTTCCTATATTGAGGGTTTGTCCGAAAACTAACTGATGAAAGGAGAAAAATGATAAAATGAATAAAAACGATATTTTGGTTTTCATGGTGGATGAATTGAAATTAAAATGTTCTTGTTTTGTTGAGTGTAGTACTGAAAAAAACCATACAAATTAATGTAACTCATTGATTCTCTTTGCAAGTTAGAGTTATTTGACGGATATGTTCAATGAAAATCCGCAGTTATTTTGAGTGTTTAATATTGGATTTATTAGTTAGCTAAATATTAAACCGTACAATAGTCTGAGGTATTGACTGTTATCGGTTTGACTTTAGGGTTAACTGAAATTATTTTGCTCGTAAAGAAGAGTGTTAATTTTTCACAAAATTATACAATAACATGATAGTTAGTAGTCTAGAGATGAAAATAAGGCTAAATTCAACCATCTCCAATCATTTGAAAATCTTCTAAATTAAATGTGTCTCAAGAAAAAAAGTTAACTCGCACTCTCAAATAACAAGTAATTATTTCAAACCTTATGAGTTGTAACTATCGATCTGCTATCAAAAATCTTGTTTCTTATTTTAACAAAGAAACATGTCCTCTTTTTGTCACTTCTTGTCCATCGCCATCGCGTACTTGCAAAACGTATACATACAAACCTGTCTCAGCCAATTGATGATTGATACCGATTCTTCCATCCCAACCCTCGTTTATATCGGTTGTGGAAAACAGTACTTGTCCCCATCGATCAAGAATGGTCAATCGGTAGTCTGTTGGATTGACTAAGGAAACTACGGGAATGAAAATGGGATTCACACCGTCAGGAGTAAAAGCATTGGGGATGTATATCAACGGCTCAAAAGTAGTGCAAACTTCGTTGGATCTACTTTCTTCAGAGAAGTGATACATGTTCATGGATTCAATGGCTTCCACGTAATAGCAAACTTTACCTTCAAAACCAGTTATTCCATTTAAATCATCTTGATAAAACAAGGTGTTAGCTGAAACCGTTGCGATGGGCGGCCAAGTGTAGGTGCCGTTAATAGAACGGAAAATATGATATCGAATCACACTTCCGTTAAAACCTTCGTACGCATTCCAAGAAAGGTCATTCACCATCCGGATATCGTTGGGTTGTACTTGTAGCAAAATGGTTTTTACTTCGTTGGCAGCAAGACCTTCATTTCCACAGCTGTCAATGATTCTAATGCGGTATTCGTAACTGAAACGATCGGTATTTACTTCTGAGTCTACAAACGTGGAAGTTTCAGAGGTGGGTGCTAACTTGGCTATTTGAACAAAAATGTTGTATTTGTTTTTTCGTTCCAAAGACAATTCTTTAACGCCACCCACTAATTCCATGTAATGCTTAATAATCACCGAATTCTGGTCAACACTTGCAACACGTGTGTAGTGATAGGCCGGTGTAGATGGTAAGATGGCGACCACCGAAATTTGGTTTGAAAAACTTTCAATATCCAAGTCATTTACAGCTCGAATGACGAATTGATAATTGCCGGAACCGACAATCGGAATTTGAAAGTTTGATTGAGAGGTAGTTCCGTATAAAGTCCAACCTGCCCCATCGATGTTGCCGTATATTTCGAAACGATCAATGGCATTCCAGCCTAAGTAAGATGACCATGTGATGTTTGCAACCTGTCCGCAGACGTCATAAGTATATTTGGCAAACACAGAAGTGTGTAATGGCGACTTGGCAGAGGTTTGAAAAGTCGCCGGAATGGTGTTTGTGAAACAAGAGTCAAACGCGGAGATCGAAAAGGTAATCGCTCCATCTTCGGTGTTCGGACCAAAGTTATAAGTCGTGTTGTCGATGCCGTAAATCGTGTCTAATTCAAACAGAATACCGTTTTGATCCGCCATGTAGATGATGTATCCGTATGTGTCGGACTGTTGGTTTTCGTTCCAAGTAATATGGACATCACCTGTTAGTGTGTCGATTGTTACAGATGAAATTTCAGGAATGTTCGGCGTGATCATGTCCTCAAAATCATCTCCTTCGATATTGGAAGTGAACGAACATGTATTTGTAGGAAGTACGATTTGATAATTTAAAAAAGCATTGCAAATATCAATGGTGTCTTTGTAATTCTGAATTCCGTATGCCACGCTATCCAAAAGCGTCCAAACTCCAGCGGGATATTCTCTATAAATGTGGTAATATTCATTCAGGCTCATTTGGTAAGGTGTAATCGGTTCGTTCCAATTGAGAACCGCCGTTCCGTTGGACGGATTCACCAAGGTGAGGTGCAGGTTTTGAACCGTATCGCTCGATTGGATTGCATTTCCATTGCAGCCAGAAACAGTTTCGATGTAGAAGTCTTGAACACCAGTGACACCAGTAACCGTGTAGGAGTTGGTCGCCAAGTTAGTGATGGTCGCTAAAACAGGTGCGTTGACTTGACGAATTCGATAGGATATAAATGAGTTCGTGGGATCGTTTGGTGGGGTCCAGTTTAGCGTGAGGTTGCCATTGGCAGCTGTTTGTATACAATCGATTGCCGGAGGCTGAACAATGCCTTGGTTTCTCACTTTTATCGTAACGGTAGCATACGTCACTTTGGGTACTTGACAGAAATTATCTTGTACTTTAAACACAAAGTAATAAGGAACTTCTTGTGCTACCACTCCATATTGATTGACCAAATGATCGCAACTGGTTTGCCAAGTAAAGGTTGCATTCGCTCCTTGTGTACCCGTAATTGGAGTAGGAGCATTGAGAGTCGCGCAAGGAGTGGTTCCACAACCTGTTGTGCTATTTTGATTGGTGCCAAACATCAATCCGCTGGCGGTAAGTATGTTGTTTTGTGGACTTCCATCTTGTAATAATTCTACGTCTGTGGCATTGAGTGTGAAATTCACCAAATCTCCTGCGTCTACTGTTGTTTCAAATAAACCTCCAAACGGTCCAGCAATCACGGGCGAATTATTTCCTGGGATGCAATTCATGTTCACAATTTGCATTTCGCGTTCAACTTGTGCAATTAATTGTCCGTTGCGGTATGACTTGGCAAGCATTTTCACCACAAAGTTCCCCACTGTATTGCTGCTAAATTTCAGTTCTCCCGTTTGAGGATCAATGGTTGCAGGAATATTGGCTGCATTGAATGTAGCATCTGGAGTTGGAGAATTGGCGTTGAATCCAGCTTCGTAAGGTAAGAGTATGGGATTGGTTGGTGGATTAAAAGTACCTGTGAAATTGTTCAACGGATGACCAAAGCTGATGTGTACCGAATCCAAATCTGGATCAACTACATTCATGTTGTATGTATATGGAGAACCCGCGCAACTAACTAAATTGGGTTCTTGCAAAAACACCGGTGAAGAGTCGATGCATCCGGTTCCACCGCCTGGAATTGGAAACATGTATGCGGCAAGCGTAATTCCGTAATTGGAGGGATTCATCAGGTTGGTGATTGAATTGCTTCGGGAGAAGTTCTTCGCTGTAAAAATCCAACCATTTGAAGGCGGCGAGCCAGGTAAAGTCACGGGGTTACTTCTGTAAATTATTTTTTCAAAAGCACCGACTCCATTTCCGCCAGCACTTCCTGTTCCACATGCCAAAGCTGGCGGTGAACCGACAACTGGTGTGCAAAATGGTGAAATGTCTGTACGAGAATGAAATAAAACTTGGATTTCCGTGATGGACGGATGGTTCCAAACTTCGATTGTTTCGGCCACGGTATTCACTTCCGCACCGTTGCAGTCCCGGTAAAAAATCAGTTCAAAAACATAACTTCCTCCGCCTTGACATTTCCAAGTAATTTCTCCGCCCATCACGTGGGTAGCTTTTGCTTGAAAGAGGAAGGAAATAAGAAGAAAAGTGATTAAATACCGCATAAAATAAGAAACGAAAAAAGAATTGTTAAAGTATACTACAAAGATAGATTTTTTAGAGAAAGGTTGCCTTAAAACGCTGAATCTTCCAAATAAAACGTTAATAAATGAAGCTTTCTTGAAAATAATAAGCATCTTTACTATTATAATAAACAAACTTCATGAGAGAAGAAAAAATAAAAGATTTAAAATTTGCCGTATTGATTGATGCAGATAATGTTCCTTATTCCAATGTAAAAGAGATGTTTGAGGAAATCGCCAAGTACGGAACCCCTACTTTTAAACGCATCTATGCCGACTGGACCAAACCAACTGTATCAGGTTGGAAAAAAGTGTTGCTTGAAAATGCAATTACGCCAGTTCAACAATACAGTTATACAACCGGAAAAAACTCATCTGATAGCGCATTAATTATTGATGCCATGGATATTTTATATACTGGAAATGTAGATGGATTCTGCATTGTTTCCAGTGACAGTGATTTTACACGATTGGCTACCAGGCTGCGAGAGGCGGGAATGAAAGTCATCGGTATTGGTGAGAAGAAGACGCTAAAACCCTTCATCACTGCCTGTGATAAATTTATCTACATTGAGATTCTAAAGGCACAAAGCAATTCAGATTCAGACACGGATTCTGATGATACTAAGAAAAAACCAAGCAAAAGCAATGGAAAAAACACTTCTTCACCGTTGAAGAAAGTAGATCCAAAATTAATTCGTTTGGTTGAAGACAGTATCGGGGATTTAGAAGATGAAGATGGTTGGACATTCTTAGGGGAATTGGGGAATTTAATGTTGAAGAAAAACCCGGATTTTGACCCGAGAAACTACGGTTTTCAAAAGTTATTACCCTTGATTAAAAGCTTGAAAAAGTTTGAAATTGATGCGCGCGAAACGGGGAAAAACAACATCAAGCACATTTATGTGAGAAATAGAAGCTAGGCTTAGAAATAAGCGATGTATCCAAAGTGGACTTTTCCGTCTCGAAATAAGATGGGATTGTCAAACTGTTTCCCTAAGGCATAAGAGATGGAGAAGGTTCCAATGTTGGTTCCAAAGGAAAATCCAACACCAAATCCGAGTGGGGAATCTTGGTAATATTGAGCGCTTCGATTTTCATACCAAGCTTGGTCGTAAAATAGAAAAGCAAAGGAGTTTTGATCTACTAAGAATCGATATTCCAATGAGAAAATAGAAGTTGTGGTTCCCCGCATTTCTTCTTCGTTAAATCCTCGAAGCGAATTTTGTCCACCAAAGCGGATCGATTCATTCTGAAAGAAAACCGGTGCCATGTAAAATTCTGAATGATTTGCTAACTTCAGCACATGTCTCTTGGCAAGTGGAATAAACCAATTGATATTAAGTTCTGCCCGATAGGTGGTGTTGGTAACCACTTGGGAAGTGTCGCTTTGCCTGGATTTTCTTTTTCCGATGGAGACGTCGGTCAACAACGAGAATCCTTTGCTGGGATTCGGTAAATAATCAATGGTTTGTTTGAGCAATGCCAAGCCGTAGGAGTTGGTTTTGACCGTCCCCAAATTGGAAAAAGTGGGGTTGTTTAATCCTCCTTTTAAAACAGACGAGCTGTTGTTTCGATAAAAAGCTTTTAAATAACTACCATTATTTAGAGCATATTGGACACCAGCTGTAGATTTCAGTTCTAAGAAAGAACTATCTCTTTTGTACATCTGAAACTGTCCATCAACTCCAAAAGGAGTGCTAAATAAATTGGGCACATTTACTTGTGCTTTTAGTGTTTGAGTTTGTGCTTGAATACTTTTCCAGTTCAATTCGATAGATTCTGCTTTTTTTAATACATTGACCAACTTCAGCCTAACATCACCTGTAAGCATTACTTTCTGAGTAGCAGGATTGGGCTGTAAACCGATTACTCCATTTGCTAAACTGACTGGTTTTGATTTTAAGTAAAGAAATAACTCAGCGCCATCCTTGGTAAATAAGATTTCTGCAGGTTTGATTTCTTCAATAAAGCTAATTTGTTTTAAGCGTTCGGATATTAATTGAACATCGGATTGATTATAAAATGCTCCAACTTTAATATGAATATAGGAACTCAATAAGCGTGTTGAAACGAAGTTTTCACCGCGCAAGTTGATTTTAATCCATTGAATTTTAGATCCCTTGTCGATTCGAAGCTTGGCTTGTAGATCCGTTGAATCCAGTATTATACTATCTAAAAAAACTGTGGCAAATGGATAACCGTTATTCTCTAAGTCACGTTGCGTTTTCTGAAGCGTTCGAGCGATTTCCGAAGGACTAAAGTCGAGTTTATTTAATATTTTCTCATTGTAAGAACCCATTTTCCGAAGCATCCTCGCGTCTTCTCTGGAAAGGCTTAATTTAGCCGATTTAAATTTGGGGCCAAGGTACATTGAAATGCTTGTATGGTTCTTTTCGTGCCAAATTGTATCCATGGAAGCGAGTAGGTATCCTTTTTTAATCCCAAAGTAGATAAGCTCGTTGATGTACTCTTTTGCTGAGATACTATCCTTGAAATGAGTCTCTGGGTTTTTTTTCAAAATTTGGTGATTGTTATTGATAAAAGTCAATAGATGAGGTTTTTGACTCAGTGCAGTCCAAGCGTAAAAGAAGAAGATACTTAGAAGAAATACTTTCATTGAAATGCTATAACGAGAAATAAGATTGCTTATTTCAACAATCGAATGTTAAGATGTTGAAAACTAAATTTGAAAATTAACTAATTTTAATTGTATTTTTGCTTAGCAAAATAAATAATTAATTTAATTCAACTATGAAAAAAACATTAGCCATTACTCTTACGGGGTTATTATTCGTTGCTATATTAGCTGCTTGCGGTACTAAAAAAGGTGGTAACTGTGATGCGTACGGATATAATAATTCTTCCGATACTCAAGAACTTGCAAATAAATAGTTTGTTTAGATGTAATTAAAATTGAGATCGGCAATGTCGATCTTTTTTTTGCGCTTTATTTTGATACTTCCAAATTACCCCGTTCTATTAAAATGATCGCTATACGATAAAAAACCATTATCTTTGCACTTTAATTTTTGATATGGATTTGAATGCATTAACCGCAATTTCTCCTGCGGACGGAAGATACAGGGGTAGAACCAATGAATTGGCGTTGTATTTTTCTGAATTTGGACTGATCAAGTACCGAGTTCGGATAGAGGTTGAATATTTAATTTCACTTGTTGAAACAGGAGTAACTCCTTTGGTAGATTTTCCAAAAGATCAATTTACCGCGATGCGAAAATGGTATCAAGATTTTACCGAGGCAGATGCGCTTTGGATCAAAGACTCTGAGAAAGTAACCAATCACGACGTAAAAGCCGTTGAATATTTCTTGAAAAAGAAAATGACAGAGCTTGGATTGGAGAAATACTTGGAATTTGTTCACTTCGGATTAACTTCTCAAGACATTAACAATACCAGTGTTCCTTTGTCTATTAAAGAAGCTTTGGTTGAGCAATATTATCCATTAATTCAAAAAGTAATTGACCGTTTAAATGGGTTTGCTCGTGAATGGAAAGACATTCCCATGTTGGCAAAAACACATGGACAACCAGCTTCTCCAACTCGTTTGGGGAAAGAAATTCAAGTTTTTTCTGAGCGATTAGAAGTACAATTGGCACAATTGAAAAAAGTTCCAATGTCGGCTAAGTTTGGAGGTGCAACCGGAAACTTGAATGCGCATCACGTTGCTTTCCCAAATACGGATTGGGTGAAATTTGCCAATCATTTTGTCAATGAGGCTCTTGGTTTAGATAGAAGTCAAACCACAACTCAAATTGAGCACTATGATAATTTAGCGGCACTTTTTGATGTTTTGAAACGCATCAACAACATCATCATGGATTTGAATAGAGATATGTGGATGTATATTTCGATGAATTATTTCAAACAAAAATTGAAAGATGGTGAAATTGGTTCTTCTGCCATGCCACACAAAGTAAATCCAATTGATTTTGAAAACTCAGAAGGAAATATTGGAATTGCGAATGCACTTTTTGAGCATCTGGCTGCTAAATTACCAGTTTCCAGATTGCAACGCGATTTAACAGATTCTACTGTTTTAAGAATGGTAGGCGTTCCTTTTGCACATACGTTTATCTCTTTCAAGTCTACGCTAAACGGATTGGAAAAATTACTTCTAAACGAAGTTGAGTTTGAAACGGACTTAGAAGCAAATTGGGCAGTTGTTGCTGAAGCGATTCAAACTATTTTAAGAAGAGAAGGATATCCAAAACCATACGAAGCTTTGAAAGGACTGACGCGTAAGAACGAAATGGTAACTAAAAGTTCTGTTCACGAATTCATTGATACCTTAAATGTTTCTTCTGATTTGAAAGTAGAATTAAAAGCAATTTCACCACAAAATTATTTAGGCGTACAATTGGTGGATTAATTTTTTTATATTGCAACAAATACCCTTGTTGAATATGAAGAAATCAAGCCTCTTATTTTTGTTTTTGTGCCTCACAGCATTCGTACAAGGTCAATTAAACATTGAATTTGCTTCACCTGCGAAAGTAAAGGGAACGATTCAAGAACTAATTCCAATTGCGGGAAATGACTTTTATGCAATTCGCTATACCGGTGGATCGTTTGGCTCATACCATCTTTCAAGGTATTCTAATTTTCAACAGGTCAAGTCGAGCAGAATTAAAATGACGGTTGGAAATGGGATGGCAACTTGGGAAGCGAGTGGGGTTTTGGACGATCAAGTAATTATTTTCTTTTCTGATAAAACGGCTGATTCCAAAGGTAGAAACAATAATTTGTACTTGCAGAAATTCAACGAAGACTGTAAGCCTGAAGGTGATGCGATTCCATTGGCATCGTACGAACTTTCCAGTGTTTGGAAGAGTACCGGAAAGTTTACGATTTTAACTTCAGAAAATAAGGAGTTCTTTTGTATTGAATACGATGTGCCAGGAAATAAGGAAAACAGGGAACGCTTTGCGTATAAAATATTTTCCAAATCATTTGACTTAATTACTGAAGGAGAATATGAAGTTCCTTACGAGGCTCGAGTTTCTAAAATATCAACGCGTTATTTATCCAATTCTGGAGATTATTTCATTTCGTGTAACATCTATGATTTGGATGGTAAAAAAGTAGCAAAGGATTTGGAGTCACTGGATAAAGTGATCTTACTTCATGTCAAATCAGAAGGCTTGGAAGAGTTTGAGATGGAGTTGGATGGAAGACGAGCAATGGAGGTCAGGTATTCGTCGGATGACCAAGGAGTTTTGACTTTTACAGGTCTTTATGGGAATAAAGCTGAAACAGGTGTAAAAGGCATCTTCTACTTCCGATTTGATTACATTCATCGAAGAGAAATTGATTTTGGTTTCGAACCATTTTCAAAAGAATTCATTACTAGCGACTGGAGTGAGAAAAAATTGAGAAAAGCTGAAAGACGGCAAGAAAGAGGAAAAGAAGCCCCTCAGTTATACAACTATAAAATGAGAGAAACAGTTACGCTCTCAGACAGTAGTATTGTTGGTGTCATGGAAAGATTTTACATCCAAGTGGTTTCTTATTCAGATCCTCGAACAGGCTCGATGAGCACTACATACACTTACTTTTACGATGATTTGATCGCTTATAAGATTGAGAAAAATGGAGTTTTTGATTGGGTGAAAAAAATTCCCAAACTTCAGTATTCAACCAACGATTATGGATATTTAAGTTCAATCGCAAGCTTTGTCAAAGAGAATACAATGACTATTGTTTTCAATGACAATATAAATAATTACGACGATTTAGGGAATTATAATGGGAATGATTACGAAGCCAATTACCGTAAAAACTCCAATGGCGTTGCGATGGTAGAGCTTAACATGGTGACAGGAGACATAGTTCGAAAATTAGCTGTGAATCCGAGTGCCGAAGGTTTATATGCAGTGCCAAAAGACTTTAAGATTGACAATGAAGATAAACAAGTCTTGATGTTATTTATTTTAGGTAAAAAAGAACAGTTTGGAAAACTAAATTTTTAAAAATCTTAGATTCAATAAATAAATCTCGAAGCTTAGCATTTGTAGTGGT
>SMEQ01000117.1_pt1 | contig 24981 bp, 19 predicted proteins | sample 2456281 | NCBI WGS metagenome assembly SMEQ01 (sample SAMN10132596, study PRJNA489261) | soil metagenome | isolation source: day1 antibiotic-loamy sand soil ammended with raw manure from dairy cow... | place: USA | collected 2015-04-01
ACTGAAAGCTGCGCGATTGGTTCCCGTCTCCATAAATTGTTATATCTTCATTTCTGAGACATTGTACAATGAAATTTGAAACTACTCTTCCATCATTTGGATGCATATTGGGGCCATATGTATTAAAAATGCGGATAATTTTAATTTTGAGTTGACTCTGTCGATGATAATCCATGAAAAGCGTTTCAGCACATCGTTTTCCTTCATCATAACAAGATCGTTCGCCTATTGGGTTTACATTTCCCCAATATGATTCTACTTGTGGATGAATTTTTGGATCTCCATATACTTCACTTGTCGAAGCCTGAAGTATTTTTGCACCTGTTGCTTTTGCAGTTTCCAACATATTTATTGCACCCATCACTGATATTTTTACAGTCTGTATTGGATTGTGCTGATAGTGTATGGGAGAGGCGGGACATGCTAAATTGTATATTTCATCAACTTCTGCAATGTAGGGATTTACTATATCATGCCGTATAAGTTCAAACATTGGATTATCTAATAGAGGCAAGATATTTATTTTACTACCAGTAAAATAGTTATCCAAACAAAGAACTTCGTTATTCTCCTCTAAAAGTTTTTTACACAGATGTGAACCAATAAAACCTGCACCGCCCGTAACTAATATTTTTTTTCTCATGTTGAAACTATGTTATTGGACAAAATTACTTATTAATCTTTTAATCAACAACGATGTGCAAAAGATAAATCGAAACTGCTACCTAAATTATTGTAAATAAAATAGAATATTAGAGAAAAAGATATATCTTTGTTCTTATTAATTGAATAGGCTGCTGAAATATTGATTATAATATTGCATTTAGCTTTTTCTAATTGCTTTAATCAGTACATATAAATGGTAAAATCAATTCTATCATTATGCTTGTTTTCTTTGGTATTTTATGCATGCCACAGAGACGATAATAAATTAGTCATTGAAGGAGAATTAATAAATTTGACAAATCCTTACGTGATTGCTTCTTCTCGGGTATCTGACACTATTCGACTCGATACAATTTCTGTAGATAAGAATGGAAAGTTTTCTTACACTCAAATTGTTGATACTGCTACTTTTTTCACTTTCTATTTTAATGATTATAGCTCCTCTACAATTGTATTTTCAGATAAAGGAGTAAATAAAATTAAAATGAAAGGTGATGTTATTTTCTCTGACTTAATTGAAATAAAAGGTGGCGATATTAATGAAAGTCTTACAACTTTTAAACTACAAAACGAAGCACTTCTAAAGCACCGTAATCTTTTAATGAGCAAACACAATCTTGAAGTTGATAGTTTAGAAAACTCACTAAATATTATTTCAGATAAAGAACAAATTGCAAGTTTAAATTCTTTAAATCACGAATTGTCACAAAAAGTAGAAGAATTTATTATATCAAATCCTGATAAGATATCGAGTGTTATTTTGATAAATGAATTTTTCAAGAACAACGAAAATCCAGAGACTTTAAATAGAGTACTTGAATATTTAGAAGGCGATGCTTTAAAATCGCCATTGACACTTAAATTGAAAAATCACAATCAGAAACTTATGCTTTCTGCAGAAGGTGCGAAAATGCCTTCGTTTAAATTGAAAGATGATAAAGACAAATCTATAGAATCATCTGATTTTGAAAACAAATACTTATTAATTTCTTTTTTGTCTTTCAAAAGTGATGAAACTACCGAAAACATCAAAATTCTTAAAGATGAATATAAATTTTTGGATAAAAAGGATATCGAGTTTCTCTCAATATACATCGATTCAGATACTCTTCCAATCATTAATCATTCAATAGACTCTATCCCTTGGAGAATAGTTATAGAAGATAAAAGTTGGGGTTCAGACATTGTAGATATTTTTAATGTTCACTATCTTCCATTCAATATTCTAATAGATCCAAAGGGTATAATTGTTGCAAGAGATGTTCCCATAAATGATATAAAAAACATAATTAATACAACAACCGACAAATCTAAGTCATAAAAACAAATCTTCATGCTGGTTAAAATATTTGCTGCTGCTGTTCAAGGCATTAGTGCAACACTCATTACAATTGAGGTTAATTGCTCTAAAGGTATAAAGTTTCTTGTAGTTGGCTTGCCAGATGCTTCAGTTAAAGAGAGTCAAGAGCGCATGATTTCTGCTTTACAGTTTAATGGTTATAAGTTTCCTCGCAAGCAAATAATAATAAATATGTCTCCTGCCGATATACGCAAAGAAGGTTCAGCCTATGACTTACCGCTTGCCATTGGAGTTTTGGCTGCATCAGAGGGCCTAAAGTCAGATATGCTTGCAGACTATATTATGATGGGAGAACTCTCCCTTGATGGAACAATTCTGCCAGTAAAAGGAGTATTACCCATTGCTATTTTAGCAAAAGAGAGTGGTTTCAAAGGATTTATTTTGCCCGACGAAAATGCAAAAGAAGCTGCAGTTGTAGAAGGTTTAGAAGTCTTGGGAGTAAAGAATATAAAAGAGGTTGTAGAGTTTTTTAACGAAGGTGCAGAAATTACGCCTACTTTTGTAGATATCAATAAAGAGTTTTTAAATCATCAATCCGATTACGATTTTGATTTTTCTGATGTAAAGGGTCAAGAAAATGTGAAAAGAGCTCTTGAAGTAGCTGCAGCTGGTGGACACAATATTGTTATGATAGGTCCACCCGGATCGGGAAAATCAATGATGGCCAAAAGGATGCCCTCCATTCTGCCCCCTTTCACATTAGAAGAAGCATTAGAAACTACTAAAATTCATAGTGTTGCTGGGCAGATTGGCACAAATACAGCCTTAATGCCACAGCGTCCGTTTCGTTCACCCCACCACACCATAAGTGATGTAGCCATGGTTGGGGGTGGAACTTATCCACAACCAGGCGAAATTAGCTTGGCTCACAATGGTGTTTTGTTTCTTGACGAACTTCCCGAATTCAATAGAAGTGTACTCGAAGTAATGCGTCAACCATTGGAAGATAGAAGAATTACTATTTCACGTGCAAAATTTACTGTAGAATATCCCGCAAGTTTCATGTTGGTATCGGCAATGAACCCCTGTCCATGTGGATATTACAATCATCCTGAAAGAGACTGTGTATGTGCTCCAGGAACAGTGCAACGCTACCTAAACAAAATTTCTGGTCCACTACTTGATAGAATAGATATTCATATTGAAATTGTGCCTGTACCTTTCGAAAAAATATCGGACAGAACTGCTGCCGAACATAGTTCAGAAATTAGCAAACGAGTAATAGCAGCTCGCGAAATTCAAGATAAGCGTTTTAAAGATACCAATGGAGTCTATTGCAATGCGCAAATGACATCTAAGTTGCTCAACAAGTATGCCCTACCCGATGCTTCAGGTTTGCAATTGATGAAAACAGCCATGGAAAGACTCAATCTCTCCGCGCGTGCCTATGATAGAATACTAAAAGTTTCTCGCACTATTGCAGATTTAGAGAATAGCGAAAAAGTACAACCCAACCATCTTGCCGAAGCTATTAATTATCGCAATTTGGATAGAGAAACTTGGGCAAGTCAGTAGTTAATGCATGGCGTTCTTTTTTAAATCGTTCATTTTTTAATAACTTCGTTTTAAAATGATTTTATCTTTATACTAATTTAAAACCTCTTTTTTATTCTCTGACGAAGAGTTTTATCTACCACTCACAATATTTTATCGCATCTACTACTATCAATTTGTAAATAATAAGTAGTTATTTTTTTCAATTCGCACGTAAATGTCCCGTTAATAAGGTGAAAATTAAATCCACGGCCAACAATCAGACGTTCATGTCATGAAAACGCAATCCACTGCCGTTAAAATGTTCCTAATAAATATAAAGAGCCTTTTTGATCAGAATATTGCGAATATATGCCATGAAAGAAGAAAATCTTGCCAAGAAGTAAAAAAACAAAAGACAGAAGAGCAATTCTACGGTATTTATCAAATTTTCATGAGATAAATTCTCAAGAAACACACAACAAAAGGGAAATAATGACATTTATATCATTTCTACTACGGTAGATGTGAGTTTCAACAAATGAAAATCATTTACACCATGGTAGAAATGTTACTACCTACAATATCCTAATATTGTATCTTATTTAGAATTAGGATTAAAATTATTCCAATATTTTGCAGTTATTATTTCCATACTTATACTTTTTATAATATCTTAGTGTCTCCATATAAAATTCAGCACGCGACACTAAATTTCAAAATCATAACTATGATAACAAAACCCTGCGCTATTGGCATAGACCTTGGCGGAACATTCATAAAATATGCATTAGTATCTCAAACGGGAGATATAATAATAGATGGAAAACTGCCAATTGGAGGTGAGGCAACCCGTGAAGATACCTTAGACGCTATCCAGGAAGCCATTCAAAAAGTAGTGGAAGATGCTAATATAAAAGGACTGGAGCTGAAAGGTATTGGTATTGGCTCTCCTGGTGTGGTGGACAAAGGTGTGGTTTTGGGTGGTGCAGATAATCTTGATCGGTGGGAAAACATCGATCTTGGCAGTATTTATTCAGATAAGTTCCACATGCCTGTTTTTGTTGATAATGATGCAAATGTAATGGGATTGGGAGAGGTTGCTTTTGGTGCAGCAAGAGAATGTTCCGATGTTATCTTTATTACTGTTGGAACAGGAATAGGTGGTGCTATCGTAATAAACGGACAGCTTTATGGAGGTTATAAAAATCGTGGAGGTGAATTAGGACACGTTGCTATCCAGCATGATGGAATTGATTGTAGTTGCGGTGGTCGGGGTTGTTTGGAAGCCTATGCTTCAACTTCAGCACTTATTGATCAATATGTAGATATAACTGGTAAAGATATAAATCATGTAGATGGTCATTATATTATTAAAAGATTCAAAGAGAATGAACCTGAAGCTGTTGCTTGCCTCAAGGCTCACACTGAGTATTTGGGTCATGGTATTGCTGGATTTATAAATACCTTTGCACCCCAAAAAGTTGTTATTGGTGGAGGTATATCAGAGGCAGGAGCTTTTTATATCGACATGATAAAAGAAGCTGCTTTCCGTTATGCTATGCCCCATTGCTCAAGCCACACTGATATCCTTGCAGCCTCATTAGGCAATAATGCTGGCTGTATGGGTGCGGCATCTTTAGTGTTTAAAAATACAATATTATAGAATGGATTGGCATCGAAAACATTTAACTATTCACATCTAATATTTCATCAGAAATACTTTTGTAAAGAGAAGTTAAGTCCTTACTTTTGTAAAGTCTTAAGAATGCATTGTACTTTTCATAACAAGTTAAATAATAATTTGTAATATTTTCAGTTGAGTTGCTTTACTATAAGAGCTTTACGCTGTTTTTAGGGTTTGTGTCATATAGTAATCTGTTATAAAATTTGAGCGTTCTGCATTGCATGAATTTAGTTTAAGACACTTCATTTGTTTAGCAAAATTAATTATGAAAACTTCCTATCTGTCTTCTGCACTTATATTGTTTGTGTTATATATGTTTGCAAGTTGCGGTTTGTATAGATCCAATCCTGCAACTAAAGAGTCATTTGATGAGTTAGAGAACGCTATTTTAGTGCAGAATCCGAACCCTAATTTTCCTATGCCCAAAATTCCAGCTAACATTACAGATGAGCAAGGCAAGGCAATTTACTTATCGAAATATTATTGGGAGGAGTTTCCTTTTGAAGATACAACACTTATTAATCAAACAGATATTACCGAGCAGGGTTTTGTAGACTACATACATGTACTCAATTATATACCATCTAAACATGCACGCAGATCTATTAAGTATTTGTTTGTGAAAGCACAGACCAATCCATCCATGTATACGCATATTGCATCTCTTTTCGAGAAGTATTATTACAATGCCGACTCTCCCTTTCGTAACGAAGAATTGTATATCCCCGTTTTAGAAACTATTTTGGCATCAGATATTTTGCCAGAGAAGGATTATGAGAAATATGATTTTCAACAAGAGATGATTCATAAAAACAGAATTGGATCGAAGGCTACTGATTTTGTTTATACTTTACAAAACAAGGATAGGAAAAAGTTGCATGCCATCAAAAGCAACTACTTAATACTTTTCTTTTCTACCCCTGAATGTTCTAAATGTGTGGCTGTTGCTGACGAAATACATAATTCTGAAGTCTTAGCAGAGGTCTGTTCGCTCAATAGCTTTAGTAGAACTATGCTTTGTGTATTGAATATTTATCCGGAGTCAAATCTTTCTCTATGGCGACAATCTTTAGTGGCGATGCCCCAAAAGAATTGGATACATGCCTATGACAATGATATGATTCTAACCAATAAACGAGTATATGATCTAAAAGCCTTGCCTACAATCTACTTGCTGGACAAAAACAAACGAATTATCCTGAAAGATACCTCATTAGAAGAGATTGAAAGTTTCTTCTTATCGAAACGGTAAATGGTTCTTCTATAGTGTTTAAGCCAAAATGAGCAATAATTTTTACATCAATGTAAAAGGGTTCGAATAATAAATTATCGGAACCCTCCCTACTCTACAACTTATTTACTCTAATATAAAATCAAATTTGACCAATTACATTGTCTCATTTCTTGCAAGAAAAGGAACATTGTTTGGTTTTATTATACAAATTCTTTTTTCAACTGCTCCACCCATTTAGTTAGGCGCTCTTCGGTTTCATCATACTCATTGTCTTCATCAATGGCCAGTCCAAGCCATTTGCCATCAACAACAGCCGATGAATCGTCATATGTGTATCCTTCATCAGCTATTTCGCCCACAATTTTCACTTTGTCTTTCAACTCATCGTGCAATACATATATTGCTTCGGCGTAAGAACTTGAAAAAGAAGCGCTATCGCCCAATCCGAATATAGCAATTGTTTTACCGCTGAAATCCATTCTTGCAGAAAATGTAGGAAGAAAACCCTCCCAATCGTCTTGTAAGTCTCCTATACCTGTGGTGGAGGCTCCCAAAATTAAGTATTGATAGGGTTGAATGGTTTCAATAGATACGTTTTCTACATTATAGATGTCTGCTTCGTTATTCAGCATTTGCTTAATTCTTCCTGCAACTGACTCTGTGTTACCACCAGAAGATCCGTAAAGTATAGCTATTTTATTCATTGTTTGTTTTAATTTTTTTATTGAGTGATTTCAACTATAAACACAAAAATAGTAATTTTGTTTGAAATATCTATTTCGAACTACGGTTTAGTAGCAATCTAAATTTTTGTTTCACTGCATATAATCATATAAGTATTGTATATACTCGAAAAAACAGTTACTTTTGCAATACAAATGTCATTTGTTGCTGGCGCGATAGTTCAATGGATAGAATAGAAGTTTCCTAAACTTTAGATCCGGGTTCGATTCCCGGTCGTGCTACTCTTAGATTCCTTCAGCGATAATTGCAATAGAAAATCAATACTTTTCTACTCATCTTTCTTAATATAATAGTTTATTATTCTCTCTGTTTGATCATTCTCTGCAAGTTCCAATAAAGTTCTGTTTACACTAAAGATAAGCTCTGAGTTGGTAGGAAATGCAAAACCATATCCTTGTTTGGAGTATTCAGCTTTGCTGATGTAAAACTTTTCGGCATTGTTATTTTTCAGATAGTAAAGTAACTGAGGACGATCGAATACAACAGCATCCACAGTTTTACTATCCAATCTTTCAATAGCTTCATTTAGATTATTGACACCAATAGGTTTAACTTTAGACTTGTTTAAAAAATCCTCTGAAGTAGAACCAGAAATAGTGGCAACCTTTCGACCCGAAAGTTGCTCGATGGTCGAAATTGTGGTTGAGTCAAGTGATGAGAGCGTTAGTATACTTGCAATTCCAGCCACCATAGATGTGGCAAAAATGATGGATATCACCATCCAAGTTCCAGTAATTATTCGACCCAGCAACGTTATCGGAGCTTTGTCACCATAGCCTGTAGTGGTCATAGTTACAATAGCCAGCCACATACCTGTGCCAATGCCTTGAAGAGGCCCTTTGGGAAACTGTTCTGGTGATTCTTTTCGTTCTGCTAACCAAAGGAGTGTACCAACAATACTAAGAATAAGCAAAAATATACCTATAGCCATTAATAGCTTAGAGCTAAAAAGCGGTCTGACTTTTTGCCAAAAGCCTTTTTCTGCTTCAAGCGAAATTATCGATATGCTGGAGTTGTAGAAGGGTTGTGAAAACCTCATATTCTCAAGACGATTAGATGTGATGCTTATAGGACCAACTACTAAATCAATAGTTCCTCTGTTTAATTGATGCAAAGCGTCTTCTACGTTCTATAATTCCAAGACCTTTTATCTGCAATCTCATCCCAAATTTCTGTGGCAATTCCTTTGCCCACTTCCTCAAATACGAAAGGCTCACTTCCGGCAATGCCAACAATTAAAGTGTCATTTACAGCATCCAATTTTTGTGTTTGAGCCTTAGAGGGTAGCGTGCATAAAATTATGAAAGTAACGAAAAATAGATGTTTGGATAGAGTTTTAAGCATCATGATGTTGTGTTCAATAGTATTTATTCTAACTTTAAACACCTATACTTTCTAAATTGTTGCTTTTATAGATGAATAATCTCCTTATTAATATCGATAATTGATAACACATCTCTCTTTCAACAGACTTCTGCTTCATTAAAAAATAGTAATAATTGAGGCTTAAAAGAACGAATACAATTCAATACTGTTATTACTGAACTCTACTAAGAACTAAAACTAACAATTACAAAACAAAATACATTATGAATAAAAGCATCATCTTTTCGCTCCTACTTCTATTAACATCTACCATTACTTTTGCACAGCAATCTAAATATCAATTGTCAAGCCACATCTTAGACATAACCAAAGGCATGCCTGCTGCTGATGTTAAGATTACGCTACAAAAACAAATTCAAGGCAATCAATGGCAAATGCTTGCAGAAAAGCAGACCGATAAAAATGGTAGAGTATCAGATTTTTTACCTCAGACTGAGGGAGCCGACCACATCGGAGTTTATAAACTTAAGTTTTACGTTGAGCCTTATTTCCAAAGTCAACAAATGGATACTTTCTATCCATACATCGAAGTAGTTTTTGAGATAAAAGATGATAAGCATTATCATGTACCCATTACTTTGTCGGCTTTTGGATATAGTACTTATAGAGGCAATTAGAGATTTTTTTTATTTCTTCGGGTGTTTATTTCTTCGTAAAATTCTATACAATATTATGTACGTAAATAGTTAATTACAATTATCTTTGTACTTTACCAATGTATAATAAATTGCAAATCTAAAAGATAATGAAATCATTCCAATATCTACTTTTCGCTTTGTTGTTCCTATCGAACAGTTTGCAAGGAGCTAATCAATCTGAACTTCCTAAAGAACCACGTCCCAAAACACCCATCATGGGTTGGGCAAGTTGGAACAACTATCGTGTTGAAATAAATGAAGACATTATCAAAGCCCAAGCTGACGCTATGGTCTCTTCTGGTTTAAAGGATGCTGGATATAATTTTATCAACACAGACGATGGTTTTTATGGTGGACGTGACGAAGAGGGGAATCTTCTGGTTCACCCAGTGCGCTTTCCTAACGGAATGAAGTCTTTGGCACAGTATATTCACTCCAAAGGATTGAATGCAGGTATCTATTCTGATGCAGGCATCAATACATGTGCTTCTTTTTGGGACAATGACACCATTGGATCTGGCATGGGTTTGTATGGGCATGAATTGCAGGATTTGACACTTTACTTGCAGGATTGGGACTATGATTTCATCAAGGTTGACTGGTGTGGTGGCGAGTGGATGGGATTGGACGAGGAAGTACAATACACACATATAGCCAAATTGGCCCGAAGCATCAAACCTTCGGTTATTTTCAATATTTGCCGATGGCAGTTTCCAGGAATATGGGCAACACAAATAGCTGATTCATGGAGAATATCTGGCGATATTGATAATAAGTTCTCATCGATATTGGCTATCATAGATTTGAATGCAGACTTGTGGAAATATGCATCTTATGGACATTACAACGATATGGACATGCTACAGGTGGGTCGCGGAATGAGTTACGAAGAGGACAAATCTCATTTCACAATGTGGGCAATGATGCACTCTCCCCTACTCTTGGGCAACGATTTGACTCAACTGTCGGACGAAACATTGGAGATTATTACCAACAAAGATATCATTGCTCTCAATCAAAGTAACTATGTCTATCAAGCCAGAAGAATGGTTGATTATGGTGACTTGGAAGTATGGGCCAAACCATTGATTGACTCTATGAGTGGCGAAGTGGCTGTTGCGCTTTTGAATCGCTCTAACGAGCCACAACCTATTAACTTTGCTTTGGAACAAGTGGGGTTAGATGCTTCAACAGGTTATACTATGACTGACTTGTGGTCTAAAGAAACATATGAGTTAACTACCAAACATGAGGTTATACGTGAAGTCCCTGGTCACGGTGTTGTAGTATTGAAGATTAAGGGAACTTCTATTCCTTTCAATGTATTTCAGTATAAAGACAAAAAGGAGACTTTATAGCTATATTGCACATTCAAATAAATAATATCTTGATTCGCTTCTCCTTAGTGCTGTTATTGATTATAAATAAGACTTGTAGTTAGTAAAGTTCCATTGATTCTTTTTAAATCAGGCCTTCAATCAACTCACTGCTTACTTTATAACCACTGTAAGTCTACTATCAGAGCTCATTCCATTAAACTGCCATTCCTGTTTGCCATTCATATTACTACCCGCTCTGTAGAGAATGTTTGAACCCGGTTTTTGAGTTTTTGGCAGAATATTGTAGATATTAGGAATAGGTGAATAGTTATACAGATTGATAGAACCCAACTCATAGGTAATTCCATTTATAGTAGATGTGCTCCATCCCCCATTATTGAAGCTATATCCTGCTTTTACTGCTGTTTGGTTTGACAATAGATTAGCTACACCAAATCTTTGAAGTATTTCTCCATAGTTTTGCACTGCTCCACCATTGGCGTTCACAGCATTTACAATAGAGGCCGTTCCTGTTGCATTGTTTTGGATTAGTTCTCTTATTAGTTTTGCTCCTCCGTAGTTTCTCATCAAGAAAGCTCCAAATGTATAGGTTTTCGAATAATTTATAAGCGATTCATTTTCATTACTGCTCCAATCCAAAAGATTGAAGTCATTATTAGAATTGAACAATGGTATTCTACCATTTTTAATACCACTGTTCCCCGAATTGGGAGTTCCATAAGGTACACCCCGAGGGCCATTAGCCATTATTTTACTTGCTACTAAATCTTCTATACATTGTGCACTCATTTCATTTATTGCTGTGTTTGAGTTTTTGTTCTTTATAACTTCCTTCTGATAAAAGTATATCATATGAGTAAACTCGTGCGCCAATGTAGATATGAATTCCTGTGGCCAATAGTCAGTCACATTCCATGAACCTTTATTTGTTTGTCCGAATAGTACGGCATCAAGCGTAAACATTAGTTTTTCATTGGAACCCTTTAGGAGATCATCGTTTAAATTTTTAATAAAATTATCCCTTGCATAGTAATACCCAAGCGTGATTGTTCCAGTTGTCTTGTTGTCGTCGTCAATATCCGTTAGCCATATATGAATATCGTCTGTTTCTGGAATCAAATTACTATAACTTGTAGCTCCCCATGGATCTCCAGCGGCATTTGTAACCCACTCATATATATCGTTGTCTGCTCCCTCGTTCAAAAATTTGGGTGCAAATGCATCTATCATTGTTTGAGTAACGTGATATGTCTTTTTGCTATCTGGTCCCCAGCAATTATCAGCTACCCACATATATAAGTTTTTACCATGTGCAGATATTACTTTTCTAACAGTAGATTTAACTGCGTTGCCTTCATCGTCGAAGAAATCTTCACTCGTTCCTACCTCAAGTTTTAAAGGATGTAAAGCAGAATGCTTTTGATAAAGAGGTTTACTTGCTCCTTTTATAAATTGTTTTCCAGGGTTATTATTAAATTTGGTAATAGCTGGTTTTCCTGAAACGATAAAAGATGGTTCAGAATAAGGTGCTGATGTTACTGAATTGCTCCTACTCTGAACATCACTTTGCAACATTGGCAATTCTATTGAGTTGTTTTGGTTTGTATTAGAGAATACGAAGAAGACCTCTTTATCAACCAGATTGTTTAGTTGAAATATAAAATCTTTTGTAATGTCTATGTGCTGAATTGAATTGGAAGTTCCAACAATTATTGTTGAAGCTAAAGCTCCTCTTTGTATTATTGTGAAAGTTTCTTGAAGGGTGGTTGCTACGTTCTTTATATAAATTTTTGTTGTACGTTCATCGAACGATTCATCATTGGCCTCTATTTGTAGTAACAATTTTTCGGTTCTTAATGCTCTTGTTGGGGTATATGAGACCCAACTTTTTGCAGCTTCAGGAATTATTACTTCAACCTCTATATTGGTTTGCAACTCTATCTCTAAAGTTTGACTTTCACCTGATATCTTTTGACTTTTATTTGAAAGTATAATAGCATCTCCTTGAGATTGATTTATTTTGATAGTTTTTGTCAGCCCCTCTACTTTAATAGTTACTGTTGCACTCCTATCATCGTAAGTGTCATTAGTAGCTGCAACAATAGTAATACTCTTTGTTGAATTATCTCCACTCGTTTGAGAGAGTGTACACCAATTTTCAGAGGAAGTTGCTGTCCAACTCATATTAGTTGTAAAAGAAATAATTTCTGAGCTTCTTGCATTAGAAATATTAATTTCTTGGCTATTTATGATGATTGAAGGAACTTCGTCTTTTTTACAAGAAAACATTAATAAAAAGAGTGATAGTATAAGTATAATGTTTTTTCTCATATCTAATATTTATTATGTTCGCATTGAATTGTTTAGGATGTTTTTCATTTATGATATCATATCGACAGGCTGATTAGATTTAATAAAGGTAGTATATTTCTTCAATAAAAATATTCAATTGAAAGCTTATTGCTTAATCATACTGCGTTTTATATTCTAATTGGTTCCTTTATAAATCGACTTTGCGTTTCGTATCTGTAAACAGGTTAATCCCTTAATTGTTCTTGACTATACCTCTTCAAATACTCCAAATAAGCTATTATATTACAGACCGTATTCATTTCTCACAATATTTATTTGTTTGAATTGTTTGAGTAAAACACTGTAAGCTTTATTATAGATAGTAGAAATTGATAAATATGAGTCTTGTTTATTTTATTCTGATTCTCCCTTTGAAATGAACTGGGTCTCCTTCACTTCTTAAAATTCGAATCTTTTATATGTGAAGAAAAAAGTTGAATTCTAATTTGTCTCTCTTCAGTTATATTTCATAATTCTATTGTAATTGATATTACAACTTTTTTGATGGACTGTTCAATGGAACTTTATAGGTTGGATCTTCTAACACATTCACATCAATGATCTTGTCAGCATTCTTCAACAATCTTTGGCAATCTTTGCTCAAATGTTTTAGTTGTACTTTCTTCCCTACTTTCAGGTATCGCTCCGTAATTTTGTTGAGTGCTTCGATGGCCGACATATCTGACACGCGACTCTCTTTGAAGTCGATAACTACTTCATCGGGATCATTCAGTACATCAAACTTCTCATTGAATGTTGCAACAGATCCAAAGAAAAGCGGTCCATAAATCTCATAGTGTTTTACGCCATGTTCGTCAATATGCTTTCGCGCTCTAATGCGTTTGGCATTATCCCATGCAAATACAAGAGCCGAAATAATAACACCTACAATTACCGCTAAGGCTAAGTTACCTAAGAAAACAGTCACAAGCGTAACTACAACTATTACAAACACGTCCGACTTGGGCATTCTGTTGAATGTGCGTAAACTGGCCCACTCAAATGTGCCAATTGCCACCATAATCATCACACCTGTCAATGCTGCCATGGGCAATTTTTCTATCACTCCAGAGCCAAACATCACAAACATCAACAAAGCCAATGCAGCTACAATTCCTGAAAGACGTGCTCTTGCACCCGATGAGATGTTGATTAAACTCTGACCAATCATGGCACATCCACCCATGCCCGAAAACATTCCTGAAAACATGTTGGCTACTCCTTGTGCCACAGCTTCTTTGTTACTACTTCCACGGGTTTCAGTTATTTCATCAACAATATTTAATGTCAGTAAACTCTCTATCAATCCTACTGCTGCCATGATAGCTGCATAAGGAAATATAATGCTCAATGTTTCGAATGTGAAGGGCACATTGGGCAAATGGAAAGGTGGAAAACCACCTTGAATGGAGGCAATGTCTCCTACAGTATGGGTGTTTATTCCAAAAGCTACTACAAGTCCAAAAACAGTAAGAATAGCTACCAGCGATGCCGGAATAACTTTAGTTATTTTGGGCAATCCCCAAATGATGAGCATGGTGAGGAGTACTAAACCAAGAAGTATATAAAGCGGCATGCCAGTTAACCAGCTTCCCGAAGGGTCTTTAAATTGATCGAGCTGCGCCATAAAGATGATGATGGCCAGACCGTTCACAAAACCAAATATAACAGGCTGGGGAACCAGTCGCATCAGTTTTCCCAGTTTCAGCACACCCGCTAATATTTGAATTATACCTGCCAAGACTACTGTAGCAAACACATACTCCACTCCATGTGAAATAGCCAATGCTACAATTACAACTGCCACTGCACCTGTTGCACCCGATATCATTCCAGGTCGGCCTCCCAAAATTGAGGTTACCAAACCCATCACAATAGCTGCATAGAGACCGGTAAGCGGTGATAACCCAGCAATTAAAGCAAAGGCAATTGCTTCAGGAACAAGTGCGAGCGCGACAGTGAGACCCGATAGTATTTCGGTTTTATAATTGATAGTCTGTTTGAAGTCGAAGATATTGAGGATTCTTTTCATCTATAATTTAATTATGGCAGGTGTTTCTAATATAACGCCTGTTTAAATAGTGATTCGTTAATATGAAGCTGGAATATTTTTATGCTCGTAGATTATTGTTAAAAGCTGGCGTGACAAAGTTGTTTTATTAATTCTGTCTATTATCAATTGATTGATATGCTTTTACAGTTCGTTTTTACAATCTGCAAAAATAGTACTATTAACTGACATGTGGAAATAAAACAAATAGGATGGGAGTAAATTATGCATTTGAATTCTACCTTTCTATTTATTGTAGACCCGGCTTACAAACTCGAGCTATTTGGTTGAAAATATTTTTCAATCAAAGTATGTATTCATGCGTAACAATCTATTAACTATGCCTAAAAAGAGTATCTCGGCCCTGCCCTATTTTATTTATATGCTTAAATTTTACTACCTTTGCACACTCAAAAATCAAAACGAATATATATAATGGCATTACAATGCGGTATTGTTGGACTTCCCAATGTGGGCAAGTCAACCCTTTTCAATTGTTTATCGAATGCAAAAGCGCAAGCAGCTAACTTTGCATTCTGCACTATAGAACCCAATATTGGAGTAATTACTGTTCCTGACGAAAGAATAAATAAACTATCCGAAATAGCTAAACCACAACGTGTACAACCCACCACAGTAGAGATTGTGGACATTGCAGGCTTGGTGAAAGGCGCCAGCAAAGGTGAGGGTCTTGGAAATAAGTTTTTGGCCAACATCCGCGAAACAGATGCTGTATTGCACGTGTTGCGTTGTTTCGACGACGAAAATGTAACACACGTTGATGGAAGTGTTAATCCAGTAAGAGACAAAGAAATCATCGATGTTGAATTGCAACTGAAGGATTTAGAAACAATAGAAGCACGTATTGGCCGAGTTGAGAAGCTTGCAAAAACAGGTCAAGACAAAGATGCAATTAGAGCTTTTGCTGTCTATTCCAAAATTCGTGACGTTTTGCTAAAAGGTGAATCTGCACGTACAGTTACATTTGATAGCAAAGAAGATACCAAAATTGCTAATGAACTATTACTGCTTACTTCGAAGCCTGTGATGTATGTTTGCAATGTGGATGAAGATAGTGCTGTAAACGGAAATAAATATGTGGAGCAAGTGCGCGAAGCTGTGAAAGACGAAAATGCAGAGATATTGGTAGTTGCTGCTAAGACCGAGTCTGAGATTGCTGAATTGGATACTTACGAAGAACGCCAAGAGTTTCTTTCAGAAATAGGATTGGAAGAGTCAGGTGTGAATCGTCTTATCAAATCGGCTTACCAATTGCTCAACCTTAAAACTTACTTTACCGTAGGACCGCTCGAAGTGCGAGCTTGGACCTTTGAAGATGGATGGAAAGCTCCTCAATGTGCAGGTGTAATCCATACCGATTTTGAGAAAGGTTTCATTCGTGCCGAGGTAATCAAATACGACGATTTTATCAGTTATGGTTCAGAAAATGCTGTAAAAGAAGCTGGCAAAATGAGTGTAGAAGGAAAAGAGTATGTGGTACAAGATGGAGATGTGATGCATTTTAGATTTAATGTGTAGATAATTATAAAAATAAATTATCTCATAAGTTTTAAGGAATCAATTAATATAGAAGAGGGTGTCATATTTTGTGCATCCTTTTTTTATGCGCTAAGCATTTCTATTATATTTGACGGTTTAAGTGCGTTTTGGAGGCAATCATTTGCCAACCATTAGGTCATTGCAGAGATTATATTGTGAGTAAGAATTTTAAGGAACACCTACAAGTACTGTGTCCTTGATTATTGTAGTTTTTTATAAAAGTTATTCTTCTCTTAAAACAGAAAGCATAAGTTAAACACATAATTGTGCAAGTGATTCGCAATTAGTTTTTATTGATCATCTGCTCCGATCATCGCAACTCATAGTTTTTTTCATGTCAGACGTCTATGATTTGGAAATCACACCATAATTGACACAATGAATCATGCTGATATTGAATAAATGGGGTGTTTGTACTATCATATCCCTACGTTTGCAGAAAAACTTTGTGGCGAGTCTTTCTGATGTCTACGTTTACAAAAAAGTGCCGTGACGTCTATGGCGTAGAACTACAAATGTAAAACCACGGCGCTTTTGGCAAATCGTAGACCTCCGCGACCCCCTCTTTTTTAACACTCTCAATTTGTAGGCCTCCGCGACCCCCTCTTTTTTAACATTGTGAAATTGTAGACCTACAATAGAGGGGTTTTTTTGAGAGCCATCAATTTGTAGGCCTCCGCCATCTCCCTTTATTTAACTTATTACTTTTGTAGGGCTACAAAAGAGGGATAATTTTGTGACTTTTCAGATTGTAGGACTACAGAACCTCAGTTATTTTATGCTTAATGAAATTGTAGGGCTACAAAAGTAGAAAAACGGCATGAAAATGAAATTGTAGGCCTCCCCCATCGAGCTTTTTCAATCAATAATTGAAGGGAGTAATTATTTTAAGGTTTGTTTCATGTCCTGTTTAATCTCTCCCTCTTTGCTACAAATACTTCTGACAAACAGAATGCTGAGAGGTGAAATGAATATTTCAACGCTTTTTGAATACACACTTCAAAAAAGCACGATTCATATAATCTTTTTTAATTCATGTCGCTTCAATACCGTTACTTCTCGTTTATCAATAGATATAATGCCCTTATCTACCAATTCACCCATTGTGCGGGCAAGCGAAGGACGCTGAACACCAAAATACTCAGCCAACTGAGTGCGGTTTCGCTTTAGCGTAAAACTGTTTTTCTTTTCGGTTGTGTTCTCCAGAATAAAGAGAGACAACTTGCCTTTAATACTCTTGATGGATATCATTTGTAGTTTTTGAGACAAAAACACAGTCATGTTCGAGTTCAATTTCAAAAAGTTGGTCAGCAGTGTCTCGTTACTCATCATTTCATTCAACCATACTTCTTTTGGAATTAGCAGAAAGTGACACTCTTCAATAGTGATAACATCCACTGGGAAACGATTGTTTTGTGCAAATACAAACGCTGGGGCCAAGGGGCGCACTGCATCAATAAATTCAATTTCCAATGAATTACCCTCCTGCGTAATCATTTCAGTACGCACTATTCCTTTCACAAGAAGGTATAAATGCTTTATCTCTTCGCCTTGTCGGGCCACAGTTTTGCCTTTTTCAATTATCTTCTTATTGCTCACCAAGCGTGTCAAAAATGCTTGTTGGTCATCTTTGTTTATATTTGAAAACAGCGGACATGTAGAGATATCGTAATCAAGCATACTTAAATCTTATTTATTCTTTACCATTCAAAGATAAGTAAGTTAGCTGCTATATCATTTAAATAATAGTTAATTATTGAAAGTGTAACTTCGGTTACACCTATTGTCTTTATCAATCAATACATTTGTAATCAAATAAGAGAATAGACAACTAAAAAACCAAATAATAAAAGGATAATAATATGAGCAAAATGTTTTGTTATCAATGTCAAGAAACTTCTAAGAATGAAGGCTGCACGGTTAAAGGTGTGTGTGGTAAAACAGCAGATGTAGCTAATATGCAAGATTTGTTGATGTATTTGTGTAAAGGAATATCTCATTACACTGTTCGTTTAAGAGCAAATGGAGTAGAGGTTCCTCAAATAAATAAGTTTGTAGTAGATAGTCTTTTCATGACCATTACTAATGCAAACTTTGACTTGAAAAGATTTAATGTGCGCGTTCACATTGCATACGAAATGCGCAATGCTGCCAAAGAAAGATTACAAAATCTGGGTGTAAACATTGATGATATAACTTATTCAGGTGCACATTGGGTAGGTGAAACAGAAGAAGAAATGTTTGACAAAGCCGTTGAAGTAGGAGTTCTTGCCACTGAAAACGAAGATGTTCGCTCGTTGCGCGAATTAACTATCTACGGATTGAAAGGAATGGCTGCTTATGCTGAGCATGCTTTCAATTTGGGATACGAAGACAATGATATACATGCTTTCATACAACAAGCTCTGGTGGATACTACCAATGACACTTTGAGTGCTGATGAATTAACACAATTGGTGTTGAAAACAGGTGAGTATGGTGTGAAAGTGATGGCTTTGCTTGACAGCGCTAATACAGGCAGTTACGGACATCCTGAAATTACAAAGGTGAATTTGGGCGTTCGCAACAATCCAGGAATTCTTATCAGTGGACATGACATGAAAGACATGGAAGAGTTGTTGAAGCAAACCGAAGGAACGGGTGTTGACGTATATACACACAGCGAAATGTTACCTGCTCACTACTATCCTGCATTTAAAAAATATAGCCACTTTGTGGGAAATTACGGTGGATCATGGTGGCAGCAAACTACAGATTTTGAAACCTTCAATGGTGTGGTTCTTTTTACTACAAACTGTATTGTACCTCCAAAAAGAAATGCAACTTATGCTGATAAAGTATATACTACAGGAGCTTCAGGCTTCGAAGGATTCCCTCATATTGCAGACAGAGAAGATGGAAAAGCTAAAGATTTCTCAGCAATAATAGAACATGCAAAAAAATGTGCAGCTCCTATTGAGATTGAGAGTGGCGAAATAGTTGGTGGATTTGCTCATAATCAAGTAGCAGCTTTGGCCGACAAAGTGGTCGATGCTGTAAAAACAGGTGCTATTCGCAAGTTCTTTGTGATGGGTGGATGTGACGGTCGCATGAAAGGTAGAAACTATTACACTGAGTTTGCTCAGAAATTACCACAAGATACAGTAATCCTTACTGCTGGATGTGCTAAATATAGATATAATAAATTACAATTGGGCGATATCAATGGTATTCCTCGTGTATTGGACGCAGGACAATGTAATGATAGTTACTCCTTGGTTAAAATTGCGATGACTCTACAAGAAGCTTTTGGATTGGATGACTTGAACGACCTGCCAATAGCTTATAACATTGCATGGTATGAGCAAAAAGCTGTTATTGTGTTGCTTGGCTTGCTATCATTGGGTATCAAAAATATCCATTTAGGGCCAACATTGCCAGCATTTTTATCTCCAAACATTGTGAATGTATTGGTGAACAATTTTGGTATCTCAGGCATTACATCTGTAGATGAAGATATGAAAGTTCTATTAGAAGCATAGTCTTTATCTGAAGCATTAAAACAATAGGGTTTAACTCTAAATATATTATTGAAGCGTGTGACGAGACGATAGAATTCGTTTTACTTCACACGCTTCTTTATTACTTACAATTTAAATATTACGATTATGGCAACATTTGATACATCAAAAATATTCTCTATGGATGGTTCCATCGAATACACTTCGGGGGGAGTTATCAGTAAACAAATTATTAAAAGTAAAGAGGGTAATGTTACACTTTTCTCTTTTGATAAAGGGCAAGGACTCACTGAACATAGTGCCTCTTACGATGCTTTGGTTCAGGTGATTGATGGCCAAGTTGAGATAAAGATTGACGGTAATCCTCACAACCTGAAAAAGGGCGATTGCATCATAATGCCTGCCAATATTCCACATGCATTACATGCAGTGGAGTCTTTCAAAATGATACTAACAATGATAAAAGGATAAAATAGATATGAGTGAATTTATAAATAACTCTTCACAGCGCAAAGAGAAATTGCGCAATCTGTTGCTAAGAGTGCATGCAGGCGAAGATGTTGCTTCAATACGTGAAGAACTGATTCGGGCGCTCACCAATGTGCCATACAACGAAGTGATGGAGGTGGAGCAGGAGATGATTAATAGCAATCTGCTGTCAGAACAAGAGATTCTTGAATTCTGCGACATTCATACTGATATATTAGACGGAAATATTGACCAGAGCGGTGCGAAAACAATACCTGCAGGTCATCCTGTAGATACTTTTCAGAAAGAAAACGTTGCGCTCAAGAATGAAACCGAGAAAGCTTATAGTCTGATTGAATCTGCAAAGGGTTTGACAAATGATAAACTACCCGGATTTGTAATACAAATGCGTACCATATTTAATGCTCTTTCTGATATAGACAAACACTATAAGAGAAAAGAATATTTGCTATTTCCATACATGGAGAAACACCTTATCACTGGCCCTCCTACTGTTATGTGGGGCAAGCACGATGAGTTGAGAGGTTTCCTAAATGCTGCGATTAAAGAACTCGAAAGTTCTATTACAACAGTTGAGCAGATGCAATCGATAATAGAAAACCACCTCAATAGAGTGCTCGAATTGGTTGATGGTATGATTATGAAGGAAGAAGAGATTCTTTTCCCAATGGCTATGGACACTTTGACCCAAGAAGAATGGTACAAGATATACTCTGAAACTTTAGAGTTTGGCTTTTGCCTTATTGATCCAGAAGACGAATGGAAACCAACAGGTGTTAAGGTTGAAAAACAACAATATGTAGACGCTGGCGCTATACAGCTCTCATCAGGATCGTTTGATATAAAACAGTTAGAAGCTTTGTTTTTGCATCTTCCCATCGACATCACTTTTGTGGATGCTAATGACAAAGTTGCTTTCTTCTCACACAGTCCCAATCGAGTGTTCGAGCGCAATAGATCCATCATTGGTCGTGATGTACGAATGTGTCACCCACCTGGAAGTGTTAACATTGTTGAGCAAATAATCGAAGATTTCAAAAGTGGCAAAGAGAACAAAGCTATGTTTTGGATGTCCAACTTCCAAGGAAGATTCATCTACATTGAATATTCGGCTGTGAGAGACAAAGAGAATAACTATCTGGGAGTGGTAGAAGTTACGCAAGATATTACGCAAATGCGTAAGTTAGAGGGTGATCAACGATTACTTTCATATGAGTCAAAATAGTTCACTTTGATTCCTTTTATAGTTGTAGAGATTTCAAATATTGCGTCTCTATCAACGTTTAACTAAATTGCTTACAAAACATTTATATTGATAGCGGTATTTCGTCAGAAATACCGCTATCTTTGCTTTATATATATAAATTTAATAGTATGAATTTAGTTGAAATTGTTGGCTATTTTGCCATGACATTCTTAGTGCTTTCATTTATCCCGAAACAAATAGTACGCATTCGCGTCATTAACCTTATAGGTTGTCTTTTCTTTGTTGCTTATGGTATCATGCTACAAGCATGGCCTGTAGCTATATCTAATGGATTTGTGGCAATCATTCAAGTGTATCATCTGCTAAAGATGAGATTAGAGAAAGAATAATATTTTACGATAGAAGGTGAACAAGCATTACGTGTGAAATAAATAATTTCACTCCTTGCGGAGTTTAGGGTTTATTCTATCTATTGATTGCTATAAAAATATCAGCCCTCTGGCCTTTAATGTATTCAAGACAAGCTTTTGTTTTAATTTTAGAGACAATTTTGCTTAGATAGAGTATTGCTGATATCGAATATTTTAGCTCCATCTTTAACCCCGCAGCGGGTGTCATTATTATAGTAAATAATTGTATACTGGATTGAAACCCCGAAAGGGGCGAAATTACAATAGTATTTTGTCCTTACCCTGCCACATTGGTTTTAATTCCCAATTGCTTCACTTGATCAGCAATTATATTCAACACCTGAAGTGATACCTTTTCCAGCTCTTTTGCGGGAGTCTCTCTATCTATCGTGTATATCATCACCTCTCGTGGATTCAGTTCTATCAAAATCTCAAGCCATGCCAATATTTCCTTTTCTGTGGTATTGTCAATGGCTTTTCCTTCGAATGACCCTTTCACAAACATTGTTTGCAATATGAAATTACCTTCAAACCGTTTGTAAAGTTTCACTTGATTGGCTACAGTGTATGTTGGGGAATTGGGACGGTCTATTAAGCGTACCGTTTCATCAAAAGCTGAATCAAGTTTCAATACTGGACTTTCAATTTTTTGTAACGCTTCAAACACAGATTGTTTGCCAACACTAATCCCATTGGTGAGTACACTTATTTTTGCATCAGGACAATATTTGTCGCGTAATTCAATTGTGTCATCAATTACACCTGCAAATTCTGGATGCATTGTAGGTTCTCCATTTCCTGCAAAGGTTATCACGTCAAGCTTTACGCCTTCTTCTTTCAACTTAAATAGTTTGTCATCCAATGCATCTTTCACATTCTGACGAGTAGGCAACTTGGTGCTTGTTCTGAAGTTTTCATTAAATCCACATTCACAATAGATACAATCGAAGTTGCACAATTTGCCATCAAAAGGCAATAGGTTTATTCCTAACGATGAACCCATTCTACGGCTGTGAATAGGTCCGAAAACTATTTCGCTAAATAATATTGTTGACATTTCTAATTCTTTTTTTCTGTTTTAAAACCAAGATAATATTTGTTGCAATCCGAAACCGACCACCACATAGCGTCCAAACTTTCCTAAAGTCATAAAGAGTAGTACAAGCCATGGGTTGGCACGCATAAAACCAAGAGCAAGAGCAATGATGTCTCCCACACCTGGCAGAAAGACAAAGAAACTCATAATAGCTCCCCTCCCATGAAGCCAATCTTGTACTTTTTCTATTCGTTCTCGCTTCACTTTCATAAACCGCTCTATCCACTCAATCTTACCAAACGAGCCGAGCCAGTAATTGGTCATTCCACCAATGGAGTTACCAATTGTGGCAATCACAATAGAAGTCCATATATCAAATCCCGCTGCTATTAATCCTCCAAACACTACCTCCGAACCAAAGGGAAGTATTGTAGCCGCCAAAAAGGCAGCCATAAACAGTCCGAAATATCCCCACTCTACAAATCCATCAAGCATAGTTTTAATTAATTACGAATTATCAATTACGAATTACGAATGGTGAATTCACCAACTTCTCGCTTATGAATATAATTGTTGTTAGTTATTGAGATGCAAAGCATTGCGTCTCTTCTTTCGACTTTTATTTAGTGTGCTTCCAACCAGTTCTTTCCCCATCCACAGTCAGTTTTCAACGGAACACTTAGTTTATAGGCATTCTCCATCTCTTCTACTACTATCTTTTTCGCCACTTCCAGTTCGTCCATGGGCACATTGAAGTTCAATTCGTCATGCACCTGAAGTATCATCTTCGATTGTAGTTTCTCCTCTTCAAATCTTCTGAATATGCGAATCATTGCCACTTTGATAATGTCAGCTGCACTTCCTTGAATAGGTGCGTTTATGGCGTTTCGTTCTGCATAGCCTCTCACAATTCCGTTTCTGGAATTGATGTCGGGTAAAAAGCGTTTTCTACCAAGCAATGTTTCCACATAACCATTCTCACGAGCCTTCTCTTTGCTTGTCTCCATGTATTTTTCTACATCGGGATAACTTTCAAAATAGCCCTCAATCAAATCTTTGGCTTCGCCACGAGGAATACTCAATCTTTCGGACAATCCAAAAATAGAAATTCCATAAATAATACCGAAGTTGGCAGTCTTTGCCTTGTCACGCATATCGCTTGTTGCTTCTTCTAAAGGGACTTTGAATATTTTTGCAGCTGTTGCACTGTGAATGTCTAAGTCGTTGTTAAAAGCCTCTGTCATGTGCTCATCGTTGCTCAAGTGAGCCATTATGCGCAATTCTATCTGCGAATAGTCAGCTGAAAGAAAAGTGCAGCCGTCATCTGGGATAAAAACCTTGCGCATAGCCCTACCCCGCTCGTCTCTAATGGGAATGTTCTGCAAATTGGGGTTAGTGCTGCTCAATCGACCCGTAGCAGCTACAGTTTGATTGAACGAAGTGTGTATTTTGTTCGATCGTGGATTGATAAGCAATGGAAAAGCATCAATATAAGTACTCAAAAGTTTTTTTATTCCTCTGTATTCCAATATTTTGTCAATAATAGGGTGCGTATTGCGCAATTTTTCCAGTTCACCTTCACTCGTACTATATTGTCCTGTCTTAGTTTTTTTTGCTTTTTCGCTTATCTTCATGTGATCAAAGAGCACCTCGCCTGTTTGTTTAGGCGAATTTACATTGTACTCCATGCCTGCCATTTCTATTAACTCTTCCTCCAAGCCTGCCAGCTCTTCGGTGAAATCTATAGACAATTCTTTTAAAGCCTCTAAGTCCAATCGTGCACCAATCCACTCCATATCGGCCAAAACATAGATGAGCGGGCACTCTATTTCGTAAAACAACTTGTCCA
>SMEQ01000957.1_pt1 | contig 24877 bp, 23 predicted proteins | sample 2456281 | NCBI WGS metagenome assembly SMEQ01 (sample SAMN10132596, study PRJNA489261) | soil metagenome | isolation source: day1 antibiotic-loamy sand soil ammended with raw manure from dairy cow... | place: USA | collected 2015-04-01
TCTTTACGCAAAACCTTACTAAAGTCATCGGCTAAGCGCTGGCTGTCTTGTGTTAATAAGGCTTTTTCATCAATGGCTAACAATAGCTGTGAACCACCGCGTAAGTCTAAGCCTAATGAAATATGTTGTTTGGCGTACCAGCTCGGTAACTTTTCAGTCATCGACTCTGGTAAAAAGCTCGGCGTGGCAAATACCGCACCTAATAATATTAATAAGCCGTAGACAATGGCTCTAGAGGATAAGGACTTCATGCAGACTCTCTAATTATGTTTTTTAATTTAAAGTTTTTATATTGGAGTTAGGCGCTTACGGGTGGCGCTCTGATGATGCCTTGCTTATGAATGGCATCAAAAACAGTCTGTTGTGGCTTAGCAAAAGTGAGTGTTGCGCTCACTTGAGACAAGATGGTGAACAACTCAGTGTAAAATAGCGCTTGCTCTGGGTGTGGGCCTTGCCCTTGCAGGTCGGCGTAACGCAGCAAGCGGTACTGAATATTAACAGCGGCCAAAGTAGCGCTAAGGTTACTATTTAATTGGCTGCTTTTAAGTACAACCAAGGTTTCATTCTGACGTGCGCAATCAGCACCTATTAGGCACGGCAAGACCACCAGCGCAAATAAAAAGCGCCACGGGTTTAAGCGAGACAACGACAAGCCAAACACCAATATGAAACCTTAATGAATAAAAGAGCGTCAATATGAAGGTTAAGCCTGTTGTGGGCGAAATCATCCGCAGTAAAGTGGAATATTGCCTCGGCAATAGGCTGCATTTGTTTTTCTAAGTAGTGCTGATAATCCAATGGGCTATTGGCACTGCCGTCAGGCCATAAAGGCTCGGGCCCATTTAACGTCACCACGTACTCAATACGACCACCATTGTAAGTAAAGCGTGCGGGGCGTCTTTGTGACTTAAGCCATTGCTCAAGCTTTCTGGCGGCTTGCGCATGCAAGGGCTGGCCTAAGCGTTTTCGATAAATTAAATCTTGGTCTTTTTCGCCATGCAGCAGCGCTTGTACCTCTGCGTATAACCATTCTTTATAGGGCTGCTGTAAAAACACTCGCTGATACAGCTCTTGCTGAAAGGTGCGTGCTAAAGTGGTCCAGTCACTGCGCACGCTTTCTAAGCCTTTATAAATCATCTTAGGCTTGCCGTTTTCATAGACTAAGCCTGCGTAGCGCTTTTTACTGCCTACTTCTGAACCACGAATATAAGGCATAAAAAACTGCCGGTAATGCACTTCATACTCTAGTTCTAAACAGCTTTCTGTTTGAAACTCTTGCAGTAAAACCCGCTGCCAGTGCTGGTTTAAACCCTTAGCGATTTTAGCGCCAATTACATCAACTTGCTCGTCTTCGAGTTCTTGATCGAGCCAGACAAACAAAGAGTCGGTATCGCCATAAATGACTTCATAACCTTGTTGGTTAATCCAGTCGGCACTTTGCTGAATAATTTGCTGGCCACGCATAGTAATGGACGCAGTTAGGCGCGAGTCGGAAAAACGGCTACCCGCAGCACCAAGCACGCCATAACAAGAAGCCATAATAATTTTAATAGCATTATTGAGTGCTTTATTACCGACTTTTTTTGCTTGTTCGCGCTGCGCCCCTAGCTTGGCAATGATGTTCGGTAAAATATGCTTATGCCGATGAAAGTGCGCGCCCAGAAAGCCCGGTATGACTAATTTAGGCTCAGTATCTTGCGCCTGTAAGCCTTCAACCATTCCCATAGGGTCAATATTAAAAGAGCGTATAATAGACGGGTAAAGGCTCTTAAAATCAAACACCAACACATGCTTAAACAAGCCTGGCTTGGAGTCTAAAACATAGCCGCCAGGACTGTCGGCATGAAAGCCTTCGTCCTCGTTAGGAGCGATATAACCCGCCCTATGCAACAACGGCAAATACTGGTTTTCAAAGGCCGCCACTGAACCGCCAATACGGTCCATTAATAATCCGGTTAACGATGAGCGCTCAATGGCGAATTCTAATAAGTGCGCCACTTCAAAAATACGCCACACTAATTCGCTGTCTTTAAGGTTGTAAGCGGCTAAGGCGGGCTTGTCGTGGTAAAACAAATAGTCGATATCATCGCTGCGGTCATCACCCGTGAGTAGTTTTTGCTCGCCCAAAAAATGTTCGGCAACGTTATTAAGTGAAAAGCTTTCGAAGGAATATGCCGCATTACGCAGCAGGCCAATACCATCGAGTATTACTCGACCGGCCACAGACACATAGATTATTTCTGGATGGCGGTTATCGTATCGATGCGTTAGCGCCGAGCCATCACGACCTAAATTAAAGGTTATGTCATGTTCTTGGTATTTTTTTATTAAAAACTGAAAATCAAACTGAACGATATTCCAACCCATAATAACGTCAGGGTCGTAAGCGTTTAATTTTGCTAACAGTGCTTTAAGTAAACTGGCTTCGTCTGGGTAATATTCAATATAGTCACAATTTTCTGCCGTACCAACCATCAGCACTAGCTGGTAATCATCTGCGTATAGGCTGATGGAGTATAAGTAATCGGGCAGATTCAGGCGCGCAAAAGAGGTCTCAATATCCACAGACAGCGCTCTTAATTGCGGCTGCCAGTGCGGATCTTGGATAGTATTGATGGGTTTAATATTGCCCTGAAAGTTTTGATAAGCTGCACTTTCGACAGGCTCTATATTACCGACCAGTTGCGCTTGCCCGTATATAAAGCGCTCCATCAGGTAGCGATCAGTCGGTCGAATATCGACTTCATAGGTGGGTATGTTTTGTTCGGCTAAAAACTGCTGCCAGCGATACCGATACGAGTTAGGCAAATAACAAGCAGACACCGCCTCGCCGTTAAAGTGCTTAAGTGCTATTGAGCGGATTTCTATCGGCCAGCGCAGCAACTTTATACTGCGCTCAGCTTGAGCTTGGTGTTGCTGTTTAATAAAGCAGATGGCCTGCTGCTCAACTTGCTGACGCACGACTCCCTGCTCAGTCTTCCACCAAAAAGTGAGTTGCTGTTCATCTTGCCAATGGCTAGTTAGTAAAAAAGCAAATGTCATAACTCAGGCTATACTAAAAATTAAATAAATTAACCCTTACTGGGTCTGGAGAAAATGCATGTCTGAACCTATCACCAGCAAAGATCCTCTCTACCAGCTGTTAAACAATGAAAACGTCGAGATGTTTAACAAAGCTCGAGCTATCGGCAAAACTGGCGACCTAACCAAATGCAGTTTCCGCGGCTTAGATTTACGCGGCATGAACGCTGACGGCTTAGATTTGTCCGATGCTTACTTCAGGGGCGCTAACTTACGTGGTATAGACTTCCGCACCTGCAAACTAGAAGGCGCTAGCTTTGCCGATGCCCAAATAAGTGGCTGCTATTTTCCTAGTTACATATCTGCACAGGAAATCCTTATGTCTGTAACTTACGGTACTCGTATTCGCTATAGCTAACCATCACCTAGATATCCACCAGCAGGGTTTTCTGCATTAATTACTTGTCTTGTAGCAGGATGCCCAACTATATTATTGCTACGCAGTTCAAGCCAAAGTAATTTTAGGCTACATTATACCCTGCCACTAACCTAGGTTCGGATACATCATAATGTTTATTAACGTTAAAGCCTCATCGGTGAATGAACAAATCATTCCTAACATAAAAAAATTCTTTCAGGGTGCGCTTGAAGGTTTTGAACTTAAAAACGAAAGTATTACTTTAGAAGGCGTAGATAATCTTTATGAGCTTTTTGATCAAGATACAATATTTTTAATTCAAGATGGCATGTTAAACCTTACCTACAACGACCAAATTTTATGTGGTTTTGATGAAGGCCACTTGGTTGGTATTGCTAACGCTTTTGGTTTTGCTTATCCGGTGCTGCGCACTGACGAGTTTGTAGAGCTCATTCCTATTAATCGTGACGAGTTTTTACGTCATGTTTATTCAGACAAACGTCGGCAGCATTTTTGGAGCAACTTTTTAGTTTGCTCAAATGCTATTTTAATGAATCAGCTAGCTGAGCATTCCAATGCGCTTGGACGCACCACTGCGGGCTTTCAGAACATTGCCAGCGGTGAAGTAATTATCCATCAAGGCGATCAGGCAGATATGGTATACACCATTATTGAAGGCGAAGCTGAAGCTTTTGTCGATGGCATTAAAGTCGGCGATATTGGCAGTGAAGAAGTGTTTGGTGCTATGGCTGTGTTTACTAACGAACCTCGCTCGGCAACCGTTATTGCTAAAACACCCTGTACAATTTTAGCCGTACCTAAAACCGACTTTATAAAACTAATAGAAGCTCAGCCCCAAGCAGCGGTTAACTTAATAGAAAACTTGGCGCAAAACATTCGATCTCTGAATCAACAACTGATCGACAAATAGTTACTGTTGAGACGCTTTACAACTCTTTCTAAATCTAAATGAGAATTGTTATTGACTAGGCTGTTTTTAGACTTTATAGTGCAACCATCACTTCAACAAAGCAGTAACGTTTAAGTGATGTTTTCTCTCATCAAGCTAATCACGGTTTTGCCCCTCTTGCAGGGGCGTTTTTTTTAGTACCACAGTATGCTATTGCCTTGCACCCTCGCATTTACCTGAAATACTCGACTGATGTTTTCAGCACTCAATACGTCTGCTGGTTTTCCTGCAGCAACTAAGCGACCTTTATCTATTAACAGCACTCGGTCGGCATAATGTCGTACTAGGTTTAAGTCGTGGGCTACCATTAGCACACTTTTTTGTTGTTCCGTTTGTGCTTTCATTTGCTGCAAACTTAGCTGCTGATGCTGCAAATCTAAAGCCGACAAAGGCTCGTCTAACACCCACAACAGGCTGCTAGCAGATTGCATCTGTAACCAGCTGCGCGCCATGTGACAGCGTTGCTGCTCTCCACCAGATAAACGCCTAACTTCACGTTGAGTAAATGCATCTAATTGCCAAAGTGCGATTGCACGTTGACTGCATGCATCCAGAACCTCGCCATGGAGCTCGTGTGCCAGCCCACCCAAACGTATAACTTCGGGCACGGTTAGGGCGAAATTAACAGGATTACTCTGTGGTAAGTAACTAATGCTTTGCGCCCATTTTTTTGCCGTCCACTGACTGGGGTCTTGCTGCTGTACCAATACACTGCCGCTACTAGCAGCCAACACTCCGGCAACGCATTGCATTAAACTCGACTTACCAGCACCGTTCGGCCCGACCAGCATTACTAGCTCACCGGGATAAATCTTAAAACTAATATCCTCCAATATGGTTTGCTGGCGCACCAAACTAAGTTGGTTTACTTCTAATATGGTTTTCATCCTAATCTTTTTTCTCTAACCAGCAGCATAATAAATACCGGCCCGCCAATAAGCGCAGTAATAATGCCAATAGGAATTTCTGCAGGCGCAATTAAAGTGCGGGCAAAGACATCGGCCAATACCAGCAAGCCACCGCCTAATACCACCGCTAAGGGCAACACGCGTTTATGTGAAGCGCCGGTTAATAAGCGCGCCAAATGCGGGCTAACTAAACCAACAAAACCAATCATGCCAGCGGCAGCGACCGTTAAGGCCACAAACAAGGCCGTCCAAAATATCACTTGCCACTGCAATTTTTTTACAGAGACGCCCAGCGCCTGGGCGTTTAACTCACCCAGTAAGAGGGCATCCAATGACTCTAAATGCTTCGACCAAACCATTAACGCCGGTACTATGGCAACCACCATTACAATTACCCAGTTCCAACTGGCGGCTGACAAACTCCCCATCGACCAAAAACTGATTTGGCGTAAGGCGTTGTCGGTGGCTAAGTATGAAAGCAGACCAATTATTGCCCCGGCCAACACGCTTACGGCAATACCTGCCAATATTAAATAACTCATAGAGTCACTTTGGTTGGCGCTGATTTTCAACACCAACAGCAAAGCGATGACGGCACCAACAAAGGCTGCTAATGGCTGCGCCCAAGCGGGCAACAAGATACCCATGCCTGCCAACCAAAACACTAAGGCCACACACACAGCAGCACCACCGGAAACACCAATTAAACCTGGGTCGGCTAAAGGGTTACGCACCATGCCCTGAATTAACACACCCGCCCAAGACAACATAGCACCTATTAAAAATGCTAATAGCGCGCGCGGCATACGAATTTGCCAAAGAATGGTATGCCCAACTTCATTATTGAGTAGCCATTGAATGTTCTGCTGTCCACTGAAAATGGCGCAAATTATTAGTAAAGGTGGCAAAATAAAACAGAGCCACTTAATTTGCGTAGAATTTAGCATTACTTTTTTCACGTTTTTACAACAACACCAAGGAGTTTGTATGCGGGCATTGTGCCACAGCGATGAAATAGCGGAAGGGCAAAGTAAAGGTTTTGACCTAGAAGATGGCACTTCGTTGTTCGTAGTTAGAATGGATGCCAGACCAGTTTTTAGACAGTAGTAGCAGTTTAATTCAATGCTCTATGCATGGTGCTCTGTTTTTAATCGATAGCGGTCACTGTATTTCAGGGCCTTGCCAAGGAGATGACCTAACAGCCATTCCCTTTACAATTGAAGACGGCTTAATAATGTTGCAGCCAGTAGAATAAACACTGTCTTTAATTATCCAGCCTCTAAACCAAAAACTTGCGTAAGCGCTCAACTGCTTCCTGTAAGCGCTCAATGCCCGTGGTAAAGGCAAAGCGCACATGCGTATTGGTTGGATCACCAAAATCTGCACCCGGCGTAATTGCCACTCCTGTCTCTGCTAACACCTGCTGACACCAAGCCAAACTATCACGGGTAAAGCGACTGGCATCGGCGTAAATATAAAATGCTCCGGCAGGCTCTATTGGTATTTTAAAGCCTAATTCTGGCAAAGCGGTCAGCATATATTCTCTGCGCTCGGCTAGTTCTTGGCGACGTTGCTCAAAAATCATCATGCTTTCAGGCGTAAATGCCGCCAGAGCAGCGTATTGAGAAGGTGTCGGTGGCGCTAGAAATAAATTTTGAGCGAGCGCATCTAGGTTGGGTATCCAGCTTTCTGGCACCACCGCCCAACCCAAGCGCCAGCCGGTCATGCCAAAGAACTTAGAAAAACTATTCAGCACAACTACATCATCTGCTACAGACAATACTGTTGCCGGTTTAGAGCTGTAGTTTAGACCTTGATAAATTTCATCTACCCATAGCTCACCGCCCTTTTCACGGACAGCATCAGCCAAACTGGCCAGTTCGTCCTGACTAAGCACAGTGCCGGTTGGGTTAGAAGGCGAAGCCACCAGCGCTACTTTAGTCGTCGCCTGCCAATGTTGCTGTACATGCGCTGGGGTTAGTTGAAAGTTATCTTCTGGACCGGTATCTATCAGCTGTGCATGGGCTTCGAACACACGCGCAAAGTGCTTATTACAAGGGTAGCCAGGGTTGGCCAACAATAATCCATCCCCTGGGTTTAAGCGGGCAGCGGCCAATAGTAATAACGCTCCCGATGCTCCGGGTGCCAATATAATGCGCTCAGGATTAATGCTTACGTCAAAACGCTGCTGATAGTACAGGGCAATTTTTTCACGTAATTCAGGCAAGCCTAATGCTGGCGTATATCCCGTTTTACCTGCTTGCAGCGCTTTAATCCCCGCTTCAATGATAGGCTTAGCTGTAGGGAAGTCTGGTTCACCTATTTCTAAATGAATAACATCAACGCTTTGTGCTTGTAGTGCTTGTGCTTGGGCTAAAATAGCCATGACTTGAAAGGGCTGTACTTCATGGCTACGTAAACTGCCACCTACGGTTGAAGCTTTATGAGTATCAGAGCTCATGTAACACCTTAAAACAGACAATAATGGCAGCCATTCTGCCAAACACAGGATTTACAGCAACAAAAAAATCAAAGTAATAGTTGGCACTGGGCGTTTTCTTTGGTAGCTTGCGTGCCTTGGAATTTTGGAGCTTGGCGTATACTTTTTACGTTAAACTCATGGACCCGTTGTCCGGTTGAACCGGCTGATCAGGTAAGGCGGTAACGCAATGAAGCAAGAAAATAAAGAATTTGCACTGTCTAATTTCAAACCATGCACTTCACTGCCATCCTACAAAACTGGAAGCAGGAGTTGATGGAAGAGGTTGACCGTACAAAACAGTACATGCAAGCCGAACTCAACAATCATGCTGATCCAAACGACCGCGCTAGCCAAGAAGAAGAGTTTTCTCTAGAACTGCGTACACGTGACCGCGAGCGCAAGCTTATTAAGAAAATTGAAAAGACAGTTCTCTTAATTGAAAGTGGCGACTACGGCTACTGCGAAGCTTGTGGCGTAGAAATTGGCATTCGCCGCTTAGAGGCACGGCCAACGGCTGAACTTTGCATTGACTGCAAAACTTTAGCTGAAATTAAAGAAAAGCAACTAGGTAAGTAAGTTTGGGCTGCCTGCCTAAACTTTGTTATGCCAGTTAGAAAATACAGCGGCCGCTTTGCTCCTACGCCGAGCGGCCCTCTTCACTTTGGTTCCTTATTGGCTGCCCTAGCCAGTTATCTTGATGCCAGATCAAACAACGGTGCTTGGCAACTGCGCATAGAAAATCTCGACCCGCCGCGAGAAGACGCCACTGCCTATCAACAAATCCCATATATATTAGACGCTTACGGTTTACACTGGGATGGCAGCATTCGCTTCCAGAGTGAGCACCACGAGGCTTACCAAGCCTGTTTAAGCCGCCTTATAGAGCAACAACTGGCCTTTCCATGTCAATGCTCACGCAAGGCGCTGGATGGCCGCCCACACCTAGGTAATTGCCACTGCCAAGCAAGTACTGATATCGCTTGGCGATTTTTATGTCCACCAGGCGAATATTGCTTTACCGACCGCGTCCAGGGCTTTCATTGCGAAGACTACCGACTGCTGGGCGATTTTGTTTTAAAACGTCGTGACGGCACTTGGGCGTATCAGTTAGCAGTGGTTTGTGATGATATCGACCAAGGCATTACCCATATTGTTCGAGGTGTCGATTTAATTGATTCCTGTGCGCGTCAAGCCTTGCTGTATAAAGCGTTTGAGCAGCCTCTACCTAGTTATGCGCATATTCCGATTGCCGTAGAAGCCGACGGTAAAAAGCTCAGCAAGCAAAACTTAGCCCTACCCTTACCTTTGCGTACCGACAAAATTGCAAAAACTCTTTTTACTGCGTTGCAGTGGCTTAAACAAAACCCACCTGCAGAGCTTATGCATTGCCCTACAGAATTATTGGCTTGGGCAGAAAAACATTGGCGCATAGAGGCGTTTCAAGGGTTGCATGACTCACCGGCACCACCGGTTTTCCAGCACTGATTTATTCTGTAGCGGTTTTATTGGCTGTCTGAATTATTCAGCTTTATTTTAAAAACTGCGCTACAGTTTTTTTATCTAAGGTACGGGTACGATACTCGCCAACAAAGCGCACTTTTAAATGCTTATCGTCTTCAAAAACCACTTCGCCCTTACCTAAAGCGACATGCTCAATAATACGGCCTTTGCGATTGTCTGGCACACGGTCGTTTGCCTTATCAGAACCACCGCCTTTACTGTTCAAGGGACGAATTGGTTTTGTCTGCTGCACTTTAATAGTCATTGAACAGTTAGTTTTTTCTAAATAATCGGACAGCCAAGGAGCGGCGTAATCGTTTAAGGTCACTTCTGTTTTTTGATCTGCCAGAGCTTCTGCCAGCTTTATACAGCTATCAACTTGTAATTCATTATCAAAACGACTTAAGCATTCTCGCGGGATTTTAAAAGTATCAGGTGTATTATTGCGAGCCGGAGCAAACAGATGCAGCTGATGCATAGCTCGGGTCATAGCAACATAAAGCAAGCGGCGTTCACTCTCTTCGCTGGCCGGTACACTGAATTCAATTTCAGGGCTGTACGGGTAATAATGAGCATTCAGCCCAGGCACAATGACCACAGGCCACTCTAGCCCCTTACTTTTATGCACTGAAATTAGATGCACACCTTTGCCGCGCTGCTGGTTTTTGTTCTTTTCTTTTAGCTCTTTCAAAAAGTAGTAAACGCTATCGCTTGGCTGCTGGCTTTCTTTAATAAAGCTGGCAAAGGCGGCAGTGGTTTGAATTTGATCATCGGCTTGCTGCGCTGAAAAACTGTTATCAACAATGTCATCAAACAAATCTGTGTATTCAATAAAGTTTTCAACGATACGATAAGCGCTGGTTTTAATGTGTTCGGCGTCACTTAATATATTGGCTTTGGTTTCCAGCTTTTCTTTTTGCCATTTACTGAGGTTGTCAGGAATTAACTGCTCTAAGGCGGCACCATAATCATGACTGACCGTCGCCATTTGCATGGCTATTTGTACCAGTACGTCGTGCTTTATTTTAGGATAAGGCGTAGTAAGATAACGCAGCCATAAATCTCTTCGCACTTGCTCGTTATGTTGATCAAAAATACCAGCGGCAATTTCAAATAAGATCCAGAATACTTTTAGTTCATTACGATCCAGCACCGACAAACTGCCGTACATTTGATACGGAATGGCCGCCTGCAACAACGCTAGTTCAATAGGTGCGCACAAAGCCCAAATACGGTTGATTACGGCGATATCATCGTAAGGACGGTTTTTAGATTCTGTTTTTATTAACTCTAAAACAGCTCGACTTTCTTGCTGTACTGGATGGTAATGAACTTGAGTGTTAGGTGTACTTGGGTGTGATAAACAAAGGATTTCTTCGCGTTCTTTATTATGGCTAATTAAGTGGTTTGCCAATAAAGACAGGCCGTTACCATAACGGAAGGTATGCGGCAGCGTGTAGACAGTGACCTGTTGCATCTTTTGGTCAAATTCGCTGACAATAAACTCAGGTTTTGAACCACGAAATTCATAGATGGTTTGGTCGGGGTCGCCAATCACCATTACACTGCCACGACCTGCGTGCAGATAATCTAAGAGCTTTTGTTGAATGGCGTTGATGTCTTGGTATTCGTCCACCAAAATCCACTGCATATGACCGCCAAACTGCTCAGCCACTTGATGGTTTCTTAAGAACACTTGTACAGGCTCGTAGAGCATATCGTCGTAACTAATACGCCTGTTGGCTTTACGCCATTGCTCAAACTCATAAAACAAAGGTACAAAGATTTTGCACTTAGCCGGCAGATCTAAGCTTTCAAAGATAACTTCTGGCGGCAGAATGTCGGCTTTTACTAACTCTATAAAAGTAAGCGCAGGCTCTACCCACTTTTTCTTTTGCGACAATATATCTTGGCGAGTTTCGGCATCGGCAAGTTGTTGCAACATGCGCCAAACAATAGGTTCCATTTCACCACTGGACAAAGGCTTACCTTCATAGGCTGGCAAATGCCCTTGCCCTATTAGGCTGTTATAAATCTTTAAGCCTAATGAATGAAAAGTACGCACTTGGGGTAAAGCTTGATGAGGAAGTAACCTTTGTAGTTTTTTCTCGAAGTCTTTACGGGCGCTGACGTTATACATCAATACCAGCATTCTGCGATTGGAAACACATTCAGCCAAACGCGCACCGATAAAATGCGTTAACGTCGTGGTTTTACCTGCACCCGCCACCGCCACGACTCGAGCATGACCTTGGTTATGAGCAACCACTTGTTGTTGGTGAGAGGTGAGACTAGACAACGACTGCTTCCCTAAAAATAACGCTATGCTAACAGCTTGAATGAGATTCTTTAAGTGTTATGCGGCCTTTCGCCCCAAGCCTAAAGCAAAAAAAGCGGCCGAAGCCGCTTAATTTTTTACCACTTAACCACTGCTTTCGCGGTGGCCAACAAACCAATTATTCTTTTGGCTTACGTGGAGCACGTGGGGTGCGTGGCTGTTCTGGCTTACCACCACGACTACGGCTTTTTGCTGGGCTGGTACCCGCTTCGCTTTCATTGTAGGGACGGATATCCAAAGGACGACCGCATACACGGGCTTTTTGTAACTTCTGCATAACTGGTTTTGGCATACCTTCTGGTAAGTCCACCACTGCATAGTTGTCTAATATTTCAATATGACCGATGTAAGAGCTGTCTAAGTCGGCTTCGTTAGCAATTGCACCAACTAAGTTGCCTGGACGCAAACCATCGTCGTAACCAACACCAACTACAAAGCGAATCATATCGACTTCTGGATGGCTTTTTAACGGCTTAGGCTTGCTGCTTGGAGCTGCTTTAGGGCCGCGGTCTGCACCACGATCTGCACTGCGGTCTGCGCCACGAGCCGCACCACGATCCGGACGATCGCTACGTTCGTTACGCTTACGGTCACCACCACGCTCATTACGATCTGAACGCTCACGACCACTGCTTTCTCTGGCTTGCTGCTGCAAACGTGCATCTTGCTTTTCATCAATAAACAGTGGCTTTTTACCCTGCAGCAATGACGCCAAGGCTGCGGCTACGTCTAAAGCATCAACCGGTTGACTGGCTAGTATATGCTCAACCATTTCACGGTAGGTGTTGTTCTTTTCACTGTGCAATGCATCAATGATACGGCCCTGAAAACGTTCTTTACGCTTTTCGTTTACTTGGGCTGCAGTGGGTAACTGCATTTCTTCAATACTTTGGCGAGTAGCACGTTCAATATCGCGCAACATACGCTTTTCACGGCTGCGTACGAATACGATGGTTTCGCCTGAACGACCAGCACGGCCAGTACGGCCAATACGGTGAACATAAGACTCTGTATCGGTCGGGATGTCATAGTTAATAACGTGACTGATACGCTCAACGTCTAAACCACGAGCAGCAACGTCGGTCGCGACAATAATATCGAGCTGACCATTTTTTAGTTTTTCAACGGCTTTTTCACGCAGTGCTTGAGGAATATCACCATTTAGAGGTGCGCACTTAAAGCCATTGGCGATCATATAGTCGGCAACTTCTTCTGTGGCTGACTTAGTACGCACGAACACCATCATGGCGTCAAATTCTTCGGTTTCACAGATACGCAGTAAACCGTCGTTTTTATGAGTGCCACCGACAAACCAGTAACGCTGATTAATGTTAGCGTTGGTGGTCGTTTTAGTTTGAATTTTTACTTGCACAGGATTATTCAAGTGCGCTTCTGCAACCGCTTGAATCTCTCTTGGCATAGTTGCAGAGAACAACGCTACTTGGCGTGTTTTCGGCGTTTGATCAAGAATCCAGTTAACGTCATCTATAAAGCCCATGCGTAGCATTTCGTCGGCTTCGTCTAATACCACTGCGCTGATGTTATCTAAACGCAAAGTACCACGTCGGATGTGATCCATTACACGACCCGGAGTACCGACTACCCATTGGGCGCCACGGTTTAACTCTTTAATTTGAGTGGTGTAGCTAGTGCCGCCATAAACTGCGCACACATTAATACCTGGAATATATTTACTGTAAGACTGTACGGCTTCGGCAACTTGCATGGCTAATTCACGCGTTGGTGCTAAACATAATACCTGTGTATTACGTGAATCAACTAGGGTGCGAGCTAAGATGGGTAGTGCAAAGGCGGCGGTTTTACCGGTGCCTGTTTGCGCAGTACCAAGTACGTCACGACCTTCTAATAGAGAAGGAATACTTTGTTCTTGAATTGGGGAAGGAACTTCGTAGCCTAGTTCTTCAACAATGCGAAGAAGAGGTGCGGGCAAGCCAAGACTTTTAAAGTCTGCTGGAGTAATTGTGGTCATAATTTACCTGTATGTGGGATATGAGGGACTAGGGCTGGCCGTACTCATACTCACACGGACTGGCCCAACAACTCATAATGGTCTTAAAAGGGGGGCGTAATATACATGAACAAATCCATCTTGTCCTGCCTTATTTAAAACAACAGTGTGTACTTATGATGCGTAATGTAAGTTTTCTAGCACGTAGGCGTATAATGCCAAGCCGTCATTCTCGGCTATACTTGCAAACTGGATGCCGATAGATTCGCTTTTAGCCAGAGTGTTAACCGTACGGACAACACCTTTGAGCTTGACCTGTCGCTCAATTTTATTGACTAGTAATGTCGCATTTAACGTCACGGTTTCACCCTGCACAACAGGTAGCTCTTTCGCCAGCACACCAACACCACCCATACTCACGTCCTTGACTATGACAGGGTAAGGTTTTCCATCTTTACCTGTAACTGTGGCCTGCAAAGCAACCTTTGCTCTGATACTGCTTTGCACTTCTTCTAAAATTATCTCTGCTGGCATCAGCAAATATAAGTGAGGGAAAGGTGCTCGAAAAATATGCAGCACTTCACTACGAAAGGCATAAGCACTACCCTTTCGTGATATAAATGAACGTACCGTTAAGGTTGCGCCTACATTTAGCGAGATTGGATTGCCGTTTATTGTAGGCGTGGTCACTATAAGGCTATGATTATGACGGTATCCAATTAAGACGGAACGGTCTCGCTCATTGGTGAAGCCATCAAAAGCTATCTGTAATTTATGCCCAGGCAATAAATTCAAATCTTCAAATCGTTCTGGTTTTTCGTCCATGCCTACCCTTTAAATGTTTACCACTCTCTTAAGCTCGATAATTTTCATCAAAGCGAACAGTTATGAGTATAGCCACAAAAATATAAGGAGTTTGATTTTGAACAGCAATGACTTAAATGATATTACGAAAGTCAGCATGCCTTTTGGTAAGTATAAAGGACGCTTAATTATGGACGTTCCTGAAAACTACTTACTCTGGCTTAACAAAAGTGGCATGCCTGCTGGCCGCCTTGGTGTACTTTTGTCGTTGGCACTTGAAATAAAAATTAACGGCTTAGAGTATCTACTAGAGCCCCTAAGAAATAACGATTGGACAGCACAATAATGAAAACTCTTGGCATACTTGAAGTTGACACCCTCTACCCTGATTTAAAAGTAGATTACCTATCCTACGGCCATATGTTCACTCAGCTTTTTGAACGCCTAGGCTTTAGCTTTAACTATCGGTTCTTTCAGGTACAACAGGGTCAGCTACCTGCTGACTTTGAGTGTGATGCCTACTTGATTACAGGCTCTAAGGCGGGCGTCTATGACGAGCTTGCGTGGATTGCGCCCTTGCAAGAGTGGATAAAAGCGAGCTTTGAGCGCGATGAAAGAATAATGGGCATTTGCTTTGGCCACCAGCTCTTAGCGCATACTTTAGGCGGCTTTGCTGACAAAAGTAAAAAAGGCTGGGGAATAGGCTTGCATAATACGCACATAGAAAACCTACCCGTTTGGTCAGAACATAAGCAAACAGAACTAACTCTAATCTATAGCCACCAAGATCAAGTTAAGCAGCTACCCCCGCAAGCAACACGTATTGCCGGCAGCGATTTCTGTGAGAACGCCGCCTTCTTTATTGATGAGCGCGTGCTTGCTTTCCAAGGGCACCCAGAGTTTAGCGTTGATTTCACTCAACGCTTGCTCAGTCGCCGTGCTGACCTTATTGGTGCCGACAAACTACAACAAAAGCTGGACGAACTTAGCCCACCCAAAGATGCCGATGTTGTTGGCCAATGGTTAGCGAAATTTATTCAGCGCTAAATTACAGCCACTTATGCACATAACTACAGCTGGCCTGAATGCTGTAGTTTTGTTTTTTCGCCCAAGCCAAGCCTTCTTTAACTAACAATTCAGCTAATCCCTGTCCGCGTAAAGCGAAAGGTACGTAGGTATGGGTGAAATCAATATCCGTGCCTTTGACCACGTATTCTAACAAGCACTGGTGTTCGTCTTTGGTTATTACAAAGCGGTTCTGCTCTGGCTGATGTTCGATCATAGTTCTGCCTCTAGCCTTGCTTTTAGGAGTGTTTTTCTTCTCTCCTATTATTATGGATTGGTGGCTCGATAGCCACAGTGCTTGGTATCGTCCTTTTGCCATCTGGTTGCTGCTGATTGTTTTTTATATCTGGCTAAATCATAGCAGAGGTAGTGATGAGCTTTAGTATTGGCCAGCTGAGCTTTATTGTTCTTGCTTATTTATTCTTTCTATTTTCCACGGCATACGTGGTTGAAAAAAACTGGATTCCTAAACGCTGGGTACGCCACCCTATAGTGTTTGTTTTTTCTTTAGGCGTGTACGCTAGTGCTTGGGCGTTTTACGGCTCAGTCGGCCTTGCTAACCATTATGGTTACGGCTATTTGGCTTACTACGTCGGTATTTCCGGTGCCTTCGCTTTATCCCCCATTCTGTTACGACCCATTTTACATATCACCCGTATTTATCAGCTGAGCTCATTAGCAGATCTGCTCGCCTTTCGCTACCGCAGCCGCTTAGCAGGCATTATGGTTTCATTGTTTACCTTGGTCGTAGTTATACCCATGCTAACGCTGCAGATATCGGCCATCGCCGACACTCTGCACCTGCTTAACAATGAACTGCCTGTTACTACTTTGGCTTTCGCCTACAGCGCCATAATGGTGTTGTTTGCTATTTTGTTTGGCGCTCGTCACGTATCGCCGCGTGAAAAACACGAAGGCTTAGTGTTTGCCTTAGCCTTAGAGTCACTAGTAAAGCTGGTCGCTATTATTGTTTTAGGTGGTTTTGTTTTTTGGCAGGTATTTGTTCCACTGGGTGGCTTAGAACAATGGTTGATTGATAACGAAGCGTTATTATCAGCACGTCAAATGACTATCCAAGAAGGCCCGTGGCGTACTTTACTATTGGTCTTTTTTGCGGCAGTAGTAGTAATGCCACACATGTTTCATATGTTGTTTACCGAGAACCTAAACAGCAATGCTTTAAAAACGGCCAGCTGGGCATTTCCATTATTTCTATTAGTTATGGCCATTGCCATTCCACCAATTTTATGGGCTGGCATTCACTTGAACGTGGATACTCCCCCCGAGTATTTTGCGCTGGGTATTGGCATTCAACTGCAATCTCCTTGGCTAACCATTATGACCTTCGTTGGTGGTTTAGCAGCAGCTTCCGGCATCATTATTGTGATCACCCTCTCTACTGCCGCCATGTTTTTAAACCATTTGGTATTACCTTTTTATAAGCCCAACCCCCAACAAGACTTTTATCGTTGGTTGTTATGGATGCGCCGCCTGTTATTAGCCTCTATCCTATTGCTGTCTTATGTTTTTTATACGGCGGTCGGTACTAAGTTAGATTTAAACCGCTTAGGTATTCTTGCGTTTGTTGCCAGCTTACAGTTCTTACCCGGTGTTTTAGGTTTGCTTTATTGGCCAAGATCTAACCGTAAGGGTTTTTTATTCGGCTTGTCGGCAGGTATCGCGGTATGGGTTTACGCCATGCTGCTGCCCTTTTCTGCTTATCGTATGGGCTGGAATTTCCCCATTCCAATCCCAGAAATTAACGAAGCAAACTGGCACGTTGCCGCCTTAACCGCGTTTGCTAGCAACATCGCTTTGTTCGTCTTAGTCAGCCTTAGCACCAAGCAAAAAGCGTCAGAAAGAGCAGCAGCACAAGCCTGTTCGATCGATACTGTTGCTCACCCTAGTAAGCGCCCCTTAATTGCTGGCAACTCTAATGACGTTATTACATCGTTGAGCAAACCGTTAGGTCGCTATGTCGCTGAGCGTGAGGTCTATCAAGCGCTTAATGATTTAAAACTGCCTTCTTATGAAGACCGACCCTACGCACTCAGACGCTTACGCGCGCGCTTAGAAGCCAACCTTTCAGGCTTAATGGGGCCAACTGTCGCCCACGACATTACTAGCCGCTACTTACCCTTTAAAGAAGACGCTGTTCTTAGCGAAGATATTTATCAGGTTGAGCAGCGCATTGAAGGCTTTCATGATCGCCTCAGCGGTTTAGCGGGTGAACTGGATAATATTCGTCGCTACCACCGCCAAACCTTAGAACGCTTACCTTTAGGGGTTTGTTCGTTAGCCGACGATGGCGAAGTCATGCTTTGGAACCAAGCCATGACCGACCTCACCCGCATTGATGCTGAAACCACCACTGGTTCGCACTTAAATCAGTTACCTTCTCCTTGGAGCGAAGTTTTACAAGCGTTTGTATTAAGCCACAGCATGCACGAATACAAAAAGCAGGTGAACATTGGCGCTCGACCACGTTGGTTTAACTTACATAAGTCTATTATTCAGCCGAGCAACGGTCAGCCCGGTAGCATAGTGCTGCTAATGGAAGATCAAACCGAAGTGCAGCTATTAGCCGACGAACTGACGCACAGTGAGCGCTTAGCCTCTATTGGCCGCTTAGCGGCTGGGGTGGCTCATGAAATTGGTAATCCGGTCACCGCTATTGATTGCCTTGCGCAAAACATGCGTTATGAAACCGAAGACCCAGTACTGCTAGAAATGGCGCAACAAATTCAAGAACAAACCCGTCGTATTAGCCGTATCGTGCAGTCGTTAATGAACTTCTCGCACGCGGGTAACCTATCTACCGAGCATGAGCCGGTAAATCCTGCCTACGTTATCGATGAAGCCATGCAACTGTTACGCTTAAGTAAACGCAGTATTGATATTAATTTTATTAATGAGTGCGATCCCAGTATTTTAATTTTGGGTGATTCACAGCGTTTAGTGCAGATTTTTGTTAACCTATTGAGTAATGCACGCGACGCCAGCTCACTTGGCCAAGATGTACGAGTAACCTCCTCTGCAGATGAACACCAAGTTACTCTAAAAATAATTGACCAAGGCGAAGGCATCCCTGCAGAAATTATTGATCGTATTTTTGAGCCATTTTTTACCACTAAAGATGTGGGAAAAGGTACTGGCTTAGGGCTAGCCTTGGTGTATAACTTAATTGAAGAGCATTACGGCCAGATTAGTTTTGAAAGCCCGGTTCACAATGGACGAGGTACCTGTGTTAAAATCACATTACCGCGTTACCACCCTCTTGAGTTAACGGAAGCTTCTTTATGAGTCATATCTTGGTTGTTGAAGATGAGACAATTATTCGTCAGTCCATTTGTCGCCTGTTAAAGCGTAATGATTTTCAAGTAACCGATGTCGACTCTTTCACAGCCGCTCGCGACTTAGACCTAAATAGCTTTGATTTAATCATTAGCGATTTACGCCTTCCTGGCGGACAAGGTACAGACCTTATTGAATTGGCGGGCAATACCCCCGTACTCATTATGACCAGCTATGCCAGCTTACGCTCGGCCATAGATGCCATGAAAATGGGCGCTGTCGATTACATTGCCAAACCCTTCGACCATGAAGAAATGCTTAAAGCCGTTCAGCATATTTTAAGTGAAGCTGAGCTGAAAACAGCTAACCCGCAAGAACTAAAAAAACAGGTCAGTAAAGAATACGCCCATCCGAATATGATCGGCAGCTGTGACTCAATGCTGCTGCTGTTTAAAAAGATAAGCAAAGTAGCACCCACCAACGCCACTGTCTTAATTTTAGGCGAGTCAGGCACAGGTAAGGAATTAGTTGCCCGCTCTCTGCATGAACAAAGCACGCGCGCCAAAGCACCAATGATATCCGTCAACTGTGCTGCCATCCCTGAGTCCTTAATTGAATCAGAGCTTTTCGGCCATGAAAAAGGCGCTTTCACCGGTGCTGACAGTACTCGCAAAGGTCTTGTCGAAGCCGCTGATGGTGGTACTTTATTTTTAGATGAGATTGGTGAACTACCCTTAGAAGCACAAGCACGCCTATTGCGCGTACTGCAAGAAGGTGAGATTCGTAAAGTTGGCTCGGTGCACAGCCAGAAGGTTGATGTGCGCTTAGTCGCTGCTACTCACCGAAATCTAAAAGAAATGGCCGCTGATGGTAGTTTTAGGCAAGACTTATATTATCGCCTTAACGTGGTTGAGCTGCGTCTACCCGCTCTGCGTGAGCGTGGCAGTGATGTACTGGAAATCGCCAGCACCATGCTTAAGCGGGTAGCAGAGAAGATGCAACAGAAGGATATGTTTTTCAGCGAAGAAGCGCTGCAAGCAATTCGACAACACCAGTGGCCGGGTAACGTTCGCGAGTTAGAAAACTCCATTGAGCGTGCAGTGATATTAGCAGATGACAACTGTATTACCGCGGCCAACTTAGGTATCGACACCCCTGATCCTGACCGCTACATTAGCCCCAGCTTACGTGAAAACCTGATGCAGCCGGACGTAATTGCCAGCCCTGAGAGCTCACAGCAGCAGGGTGATTTATCGTTGGATGATTACTTTATTCACTTCGTTTTAGAAAACGAGCTGAGCATGACTGAAACCGATCTTGCCAGAAAACTGGGGATTTCTCGTAAAAGCTTGTGGGAGCGCCGTCAACGCTTAGGCATTCCACGCAAAAAGCGCTAGCACCTGCGTGCGCCTGTACTTTCTCCTACGGCCGCACAGCTCTAAAAGTTCCTTAACGCACACTATTGTGTTACCGGCCTGATACCTCAGGTAACACTTTACCGTCACCTTCTGTATTCCTTTACCAACAAAAATCTTAAACCATTGTTTTTAATGAGTTTTATTTTTTAAAAAACTCTGGCACGGTATTCGCATTAACTTATATAGAAGAAGAATAAGCCCAACAAACAATAAAAATAATACCGTTAGGCGCTCACTGGCTAAATAATAAAAATAAAAAGATAGCTACAGAGTGAATAATAACAATAACAACCCTAGCTCACTGACAAAGGATTGCTTAGCCCTCAAATTGAAGGTTAAGTAATCCTTTTTCTTTTACAGCGGCATTAAATACACCCAATTCAACACCCCACCAACAAGATACATAAAAACACAAAGCTGTTACATTGTGTTACTTAAAGCCCTGCGAAGTGTTACTTATACGCACACTAGCTGTAACACTTAATTACATTTGGAACTTAACAAAACCTTTTAAAACCATAACCCATTGATTTTAAAGGATTTAATAAAGCTGGCACGGCAAGTGCTTTATATATCTTAAGCAACAGTGAACAATAAAAATAAAAATGCACTGAAGCTGACGGCCAACAATAAAAATAAAAACGGCTGTCGGGGTGGCAACAATAATAATAATAAACAGCCAACCCAGAACCTTTTGTTATTAGTAGGTACTTTACTAACAATAATTATAAAAACAGGTAATTTATTTACTTATAACAGCAGGTTCAAAAGCACAGCCCCAATGGAATTAGTAAAAACAAAAGGGATCTCTAAATAAGCCGCATTGCGGCTTTTTGTTTTTATGGCGTTTATTTGTGCAGCCTAAATCGGTAAAATTGGCTATCATTCATTCTTTTACTCACGGACAAGCCACCGAGCCTTTACTTTGATTAAACTCATTCCTAAAAAAATTCGTAATATTTTTTCTAAAGAAGATACGCGGGCACCTTTACATATTGTCCCCCGCAATCAGCACAACATCAGTCGCGACAACATCAGCGAGCCTGCTTTAAAAGTTCTCTATCGCTTAAAGAACGCTGGCTATGAAGCCTACTTAGTCGGTGGTGGTGTGCGTGATTCCTTACTGGGTTTAAGCCCTAAGGATTTTGACGTAACCACTAATGCAACTCCGGAGCAGGTTAATAAAATATTTCGTAATTCTCGTTTAATTGGCCGTCGCTTTAAATTAGTACATGTGATTTTTGGTCGTGAAGTTATTGAAGTGGCTACCTTTCGAGCAACGCCCAGCGAAGAAGCTTCAAATAAATCAGCACAAACCAGCGCCAGCGGCATGATTCTGCGCGACAACGTTTATGGCAATCAAGATGAAGATGCTATGCGTCGTGACTTTACCATTAACGCGCTCTACTACAACATTGCGGACTTTAGCGTGCATGCCTATGCTGGCGGCTGGGAAGACTTACAAAATCGTCAAATTCGCTTAATCGGCGATCCGCACACGCGCTATCAAGAAGACCCAGTACGCATGCTACGAGCCATTCGCTTCAAAGCGAAGCTAGGGTTTGAGATTGAACCAAAAACAGAGGCACCTATTAAAGAGTTAGCGCCACTGCTAAAACAAATTCCACCAGCGCGTCTATTTGAAGAAATCTTAAAATTATTCTTATATGGCCACGCCTTAACTACTTTTAAATTACTGCGTGAACATGGTTTATTTTACTACCTGTTTCCTAGCGCAGAAGATCAATACGCTAGTGATCCAGATGCACTATTAATTGCCGAAAACACCATGCGTAATACCGATCTACGCATTAGCTCTGGACGCTCTGTAACGCCTTATTTCTTTATATCGGCTTTACTGTGGCCTGCGCTAAAACAACAACAAAGCAAGTTAGAAAGCCAAGGTGTACCGGCTAATCAAGCGCTTCAAACGGCTGCTGATAAAGTTATTAGCGTACAATTGGGTAGTGTTTCTATTCCAAAACGCTTTACTATTCCGATGCGGGAGGTGTGGCAGTTACAAGCCCGCTTAAACAAAACCCAAGGTAAAAGAACCTTAGATTTACTCGCCCACCCACGTTTCCGTGCCGCTTATGACTTTTTATTACTGCGTCACCAATCAGGCGAGAACCTAAAAACGCAAATACAGTTCTGGACCGATTTACAAGAACAACACCCAGAATTGGTTGGTAGCCGAACGGGTAGCCCGGCCTACGAAGATGATCAGAAAGCACCACCGCGCAAACGCCGTCGCAACAACTTTCAACGCTCAAGACCAAGTTAAAGCTATGGTCATCTGCTACATCGGCATAGGCGCTAACTTAAACAACCCTGGCCAGCAAATTAAATTGGCCATTGACGCTTTAAGCCAGTTACCACAAAGCAACGTATTAGCAGTCTCCGCCACCTATGGTAGCAAGCCACTGGGCCCTCAAGATCAACCCGACTACCAGAACGCCGTTGCTAAGCTCGAAACTGAGCTGGAACCGATGGCGTTACTGGATGCCTTGCAAGCCATAGAATCACAACAAGGTCGCGTGAAGCAGCGTCACTGGGGTGAGCGCTGTATCGATTTAGATATTTTACTCTACGGCCAACTTACCTTTAATCACCCACGCCTCAATATTCCACATATCGAACTTAAAAAGCGTAGCTTTGTGGTTATTCCATTACGCGAAATCACTCCTGACTTAATTTTACCGGATGGTATGGCCATTGCTCAAATTGAGCCTGAGTTTGGTGGCGACTTAGTCAAGCTATAGGTATTTTCGAGTCAGACGCGTTATAATCCACCAACAGCAACAATCAAAACAGTTGACCTTAGCGTGCCAATACGCACAATACGCCCTTACTATTTTGCCCTACGGGCTAACACTGGAGACCTTCCATGAGTGCCATCAGTATCCGCTCATTGCAGGCGCTGAAAGACCGCCAAGAAAAATTCACTATGCTCACCGCGTACGACGCCACTCTTGCTCAGCAAGCTGTTGATGCGGGCGTGGAAGTTCTGTTGGTAGGGGATTCTCTGGGCAATGTTATTCAAGGTCAGGACAGCACGCTGCCAGTGAGCGTAGAAGATATGGCTTACCATACTGCAGCCGTCGCCCGTGGTAACAAAATGGCGCAGCAACAGGCCATGATTATTACCGACCTACCTTTTATGAGTTACGGCACTTTAGAGCAAGGCCTAGCCAGTGCCAAAACCGTGATGCAAGCTGGCGCGCATATGGTAAAAGTGGAAGGCGATAGCTGGTTAATTCCTCTGGTTGAGTCTTTATCTCAACAAGGTGTACCGGTCTGTGTGCATTTAGGTTTAACTCCACAGTCGGTTAATAAATTTGGTGGTTACCGTGTGCAAGGTCGTGACGATGCCGCCGCTTATTAGAGTGCGTGCCTAGCCCATTAGCAGCCCGCATCACTCAAGCCGTTAAGGTTCCTGTGGTTGGCATTGGTGCCGGTAACAGTACCGACGCCCAAGTGTTAGTAATGCACGACATGCTTGGTTTAAACGCTAAACCAGCTAAATTTGTGAAAAACTTTTTAATTGAAGGCCGTAATATTCAGCAAGCCTTTGCTGCCTATGTAGCAGAAGTAAAAGCAGGCACTTACCCTTCAGCCGAGTATGAGTTCAAGGCATGATTACAATACACACCGTTAGCGAATTACGTCAGTTAGTTTCTGCAGCTAAAGCCGCAGGTAAAACCGTTGGTTTTGTACCGACCATGGGCAACTTACACGCGGGGCATATCAGCTTAATCAATCAAGCGACTGCCAATACCGACTTTGTAGTGTCCAGTATTTTTGTTAACCCTCTGCAGTTTAACGACAAGAGTGATCTTGATCGTTACCCACGTACCTTGGACGCAGACCAAGAGCAACTAAGCGCTGCAAAGTGTCATGTTTTATTTGCGCCCGATGTTGACGAAATGTATCCCGACGGCCAGCAAAGCCAAACTATTGTTCAAGTACCTGTAGTTTCTGAAGGCTTATGCGGCGCTAGTCGTCTCGGTCATTTTGACGGTGTGGCTACGGTCGTCAGCAAGCTGTTTAATATGGTGCAGCCTGATGTTGCTTTCTTTGGGCAAAAGGATTTTCAACAAGTCGCTGTTATTCGTAAAATGGCGGCCGATTTAAACCTTCCAATTTCTATCGTCAGTGTGCCTACTATGCGCGCTGCAGACGGCTTAGCGTTAAGTTCTCGTAATGGTTATTTATCCGAACAGGAACTTAAGATCGCTACCGGCTTATATAAGACCCTAAACGAGTTAGCGGCTGAGTTACAACAAGGTCTAGAAATTAGTATTAGTGTGAAAAACGCAACACAGAATCTTAATGCTCTTGGTTTTCGTACTGACTATATTGAAGTGCGCCGCAGCCAAGATCTTAAGCCTGCCACCGCCAAAGACCAACACTTAGTTGTAGTCGCAGCTGCCTTCTTAGGCGGAGCCAGATTGATAGATAATATCGAACTATCGTTGAAACCGAGCGACGAATAGGGCATACTGCGCGCCTTTATGGCCCCATGGCCAATAAATGATCAATATACACGCGAGTTGATAGCTCACGAAGATAGCCGGAAACCATGATTTCTGGCAATTAATTGTGATATAACGAAAGGGTTTATTATGCAGTCCATAATGCTCAAAGCCAAACTTCATAAAGCTAAAGTGACGCATTCAGTGCTGAACTA
>SMEQ01000130.1_pt1 | contig 24847 bp, 22 predicted proteins | sample 2456281 | NCBI WGS metagenome assembly SMEQ01 (sample SAMN10132596, study PRJNA489261) | soil metagenome | isolation source: day1 antibiotic-loamy sand soil ammended with raw manure from dairy cow... | place: USA | collected 2015-04-01
TAAATGGAAGTGTTTGCAGAAGCTGTTTGGGTAAACTGAATGTCTTCGTTAAAACACTCGTTGTTGAACGTAAAGTCAGCAACGGGTAGTTCGTTCACAATGACAGGCAATGTAACGGTGTGCTCACAGTTATTTGCAGTAAACACTGTCAAGGTCACGTTGTATGTTCCGTTGGTTGCGTAGGTGTGTGTTGGGTTTTGATCGGTGGAAGTATTTCCATCTCCAAAATCCCAGTTCCAAGTATCGATCACGCCAACTCCAATCAGAGTGGAAGAGTCAGAGAAAACAGTCGGTTCATTCATACACTGCTCGGTTGCAGAGAAGTTTGCAACTGGCACTGGGAATACCGTAAAGTTTTGAACGATACTGTCCTGACAACCAAAATCAGAAGTAACAACTAATTTGGCATCGTAATTTCCGTGAGTGAACTGGTGGGTAACATCTAAAGTGGTGTAATCCACCGTTCCGTTGTGCTCCATATCCCAAGCGTAAGAAGCCAAGGTGGATGGTGCAGCAACCGTAGAGGTATTTACAAAATCTGTCGCACTTGTCTCGCACACATCAGCAACTGTAAATCCAGCAACTGGCAACGGCATTACCGATACAGTTTGTGTCAACGAGTCGATACATCCGTTTGCAGAGGTCACGATTATGCTGCAGCGAAAGTATGGGTTGTGTTTTGGGTGTTTGCGGTGTTTCCGTCTCCAAAGTTCCAGTTCCAAACAACGTTTGAGTTTGGACTGTTGGTAGAGGAGATGGTGGATTGATCTGTAAAGTCAGACACAAAACTCTCACACACCGTTGTGGCGTCAAAATCTACCACAGGCAATGGCCAAACGGTTAGTGACTGCATGGTGCTGTCGATACATCCGTGATTACTGGTCAAAATCAATTTCACCTCGTAAACTCCTTCTGCTGCATACATGTTTGATGGAGAAGCCAATGTACTTGTGTTTCCGTCACCAAAAGTCCAATTGTAAATATCGATTGTTCCTGGCGGTAAAATGCTGGATTGGTCTGCGAAGTTTAATACATCGGATACACAATCATCCGCAGTCAAGAAGCTTGGCTCTGGAAGTGGGTACGCGGTAACGGTTTTGGTAATGGAATCTAAACATGCTCCAACACCTGTTGTTACTAAAAGTTTCACTTCGTAATCACCCGGTGTTGCATACTGATGTGTTGGCGATGGCAAGGCGGATGTGTTTCCGTCTCCAAAGTCCCAATGGTAAATGGAAGTGTTTGCAGAAGCTGTTTGGGTAAACTGAATGTCTTCGTTAAAACACTCGTTGTTGAACGTAAAGTCAGCAACGGGTAGTTCGTTCACATCACTGATAACGTAACGTTGTGTGTTCCGTGAGTTAAGAATGTATGCGTGGGGTTTTGATCGGTGGAAGTATTTCCATCTCCAAAATCCCAATACCAGGAATTAATGGTATCTGGCGCAATCATTGAAGATAAGTCTTGGAATAAAGTAGGTTCATTTAAACACACGTCTTCCGTTGTGAAGTTTGCAGTTGGTAATGGAATACCTATAATTTCAACCTCAATCGAAATTGTACATAAACTTCCTTGAAATGGTACAATGTCTACATTGTAAACTCCTGGTTGATTCACATTGATTGAACTCGTAGTTTCTCCATTACTCCATAAATAAGTATCTCCTCCCTCGGGAGCGAAAAGCGTAATGTTGTCGTTTTCACATAAAACAGTATCACCTGTTGAAGTAGTAATATCGAACGTGTTGCAGGCTGCATCTATGTATGCATATCCATAGTGTCCTGTTTGAGAACAATCGCCCGTAGTGAACTCTACGGTAACGTTTTGACCAATGTATGCATTCAGAGGTGAAAATACCGTAGTCCAATTTTTGTATAAAATGTTAGTACCTTGTTTTGAAAAACCAGAAGCTTCAGCATTAGTTCCTGAGATAACGTTATAGGTTCCGCATTCAATAGTCCCTCCATTCTCGTCATAGACACGAACGGAAAAATAAGGTTGCTGACGTAGTTGGTGACCAGGGTCTTGAAATACAACCGCATAACTATAGGTCAAAATTGAATTGGTAGGAGTAACCAAGAACGTTTGTCTCATTTTAGCTGCACCATTTTGAGTGGCAGTACCATCTCCAAGCCGGCAAGAGAAAGATCCACCGTCTGGATTGACACGAGGAATTACGTTGACTACTGGATCATTACCAGCTGTAACAATTTGATGGGAAGCTCCGGGTGTAGCAACTACTGTTCCATTGACAAAACTATATGGGACTGAGCCATCAACCTTTCCTTCGATTAAGGTCCAGCCATTTAAATCTCCATCTTCAAAATTCATATTAATGCAGGGTCCATTTAAAACTTTCGGAGTGAAAGTTTCGTTTTCAGGAAATACTTGACCAGCCAGTTGATTTTTGAGACTGGATATTGTTAAATTGTACTTGTTGAATACTTGATCTGAATGCGTTAATGTGCCAGAAGCAACTCCGTCGTATATTTGATTGTAAAATTTAAGAATCACAGGGAAAACAAAGTTTTGCATCGCTTTGTTATTTTGATACTCTTCAGTGATTTTAAGATCGTCTAAAATATCCGGATAATCAAAATGATCTAAGATAAAATGCTCTACCTCATCTTTTGATAGACCAACTAAATTCTTAGGAATTAAAGGTTCATCGCTGTGGCTGTGGGAACTTTTGGAATCGTAAGATTTTGATTGTGAAAATGCACTAGAAGGTAGATAGATGTTTACAGAGAGTATAAAACATACCAATGTAAAAAAATACTTTTTAGGTAGTTGTTTTTTCATAAGATAATTGTGTTGTTTTATTAATAACGTGTTTATTTTTCGAAGGTTGGCTGCGAAAATTGAAATGTTAAAAATATCTTAAAAAAGCACGCCTAAAAATTTCGTTAACGATTGAATAGCTTTTGTTTATACACAAAAATAAATTTTAGATTAAGTTTTATCTTTATAGTTAAATTGAAAGATAAATCGATTTTTTAACAGAAACAGGATGTTTATACACTTTGAAAATGACCAATGTCATTTTTATAACTTTTATAAAAGCTTACATTTGTCAAAATTGAATAAAATGGAAAAATCAATCGTTGAAAAATATAACATTGCTGGACCGAGATATACATCTTATCCAACCGTTCCCTTTTGGAAAAATGATCCTTTAAGTCATACAGATTGGTTATCTACTATTGACAAGAATGATTCTTTTTTTCAATCAGATGATATTTCATTATACATTCATTTACCTTTTTGTGAAAGTTTATGCACTTTTTGTGGCTGTCATAAACGAATCACAAAGAATCACGCCGTTGAAATACCTTATATTGATGCGGTCATAAAAGAGTGGGAGATGTATAAATCCCGCTTTAAAAAACCTAAAAACATCCGAGAGTTACACTTTGGTGGTGGAACACCAACATTTTTTGCTCCTGAGCAATTAATTCGTTTGTTAGAAGCAATTTTCGGCGCAACAAGTGTAGATCCTGAAGTGGTGGAACTCAGTTTTGAAGCACATCCAAACAATACCTCTTCAGAACACTTAAAAAGTCTGTACGATTTTGGTTTTCGAAGATTAAGTCTCGGTATTCAAGATTACAGTCCAACAGTTCAACAGGCAATTAACCGAATTCAACCTTTTGAACAAGTTGAAAAAGTGCATGAAGAAGCAAGAGAAATGGGATACAAGTCTGTGAGTCATGACTTGATTTTTGGACTGCCTAAACAAACCTTACAAGACATTAAAAATACGGTTGAAAACACCTTGAAATTGATGCCTGACCGCATAGCACTTTATAGTTATGCACACGTTCCATGGATTAAAGGAAATGGACAACGTGGTTTTGACGAATCCGATTTACCTCAGAATGATGTCAAGCGACTTTTGTATGAAACGGCTAAGGAGACGCTAGAAAATGCGGGATACCTAGAAATTGGTATGGACCATTTTGCATTGCCTCACGATGATTTAGCGGTTGCTTTTACAACAAAAAAACTACATCGAAATTTTATGGGGTATACAACTCAAAATACTTCCTTTTTATTGGGGCTGGGAATGTCAGCTATTTCAGATAGTTGGTTTGGCTTTGCACAAAACGATAAAACAGTAGAAACCTATTTAAAGATTTTAAGTGAGGATAAATTACCAGTAGTTAAAGGGCATATTCTAAATGATTTAGAGCTAGAGGTCAGAAAGTACATTCTGGATTTGATGTGTCATTTTGAAACCACATTCGTATCAGATTCTCCTTTCAAGGAAATACATACGAAGATTAAGTCCGAACTAAGCGAGATGGTTGGTGATGGATTGGTGGTGATTGAAGGAGATCAAGTAACCGTTACAAACATCGGAATTCCGTTTGTTCGTAATTGTTGCATGGCTTTCGATCAGGATTTAAAAGCAGGTGAAGTGTTGGATAGAAAATTTTCCCGAACGATATAAATGAAAGATCCTTGTTTTCACTGCGGAGATGAAGTGATTGGAAAAGGATACTTTTTAGACGAAAAAGTATTCTGTTGCAATGGCTGTAGGAGCGTTTATCAATTGTTGAAAGAAAATAATCTAGGGGATTTCTACACTTTTGAAACCAGCGCCGGCGTTAAACCCACGAAAGAATCAGAACATAAATATGCATTTTTGGATGTAGATTCAATCCGTCAAAAATTCATTGATTTTGAAGAAGGAGAGCTAACTCGAATTACCTTGTTTTTACCAGAAATACACTGTTCTTCGTGTATTTATTTACTCGAAAATCTTCCTAAAATTCAAGAGGGGGTGACAGGTTGCCACATCAATTTCTCAAAAAGAGAAGCGGTGATTAGTTTTTATCATCAGCAATTACCACTTTCAGAATTGGCTTTGTTCTTAAGTAAAATAGGATATCCTCCAAATTTTGGAAATCGAGATCAAAGTGAAAAGAAAATTGATAAGATTTTCATGTATAAAATGGGAATTGCAGCTTTTGCTTTCGGAAGTATCATGCTTTGGAGTGTACCTGATTATGCAGGAGTTGGAGAGGATAATGTCTTTTTTAGAACCTTTACGTCTTATTTGTCTTTGGCAGTATCCATTCCTGTATTACTGTTTTCAGCAAGAGATTATTTTATATCTGCTTATAAAGCACTAAGGTATAAAAGTCTGAATTTAGATGTTCCCATTACACTCGGAATTATTGCGCTTTATTTGCAAAGTGTTTATAGTGTTTTGATAGGAGAAGGGGCAGGGTACATGGATTCTTTTGCAGGATTTATCTTTTTCCTGCTGATTGGTAAATGGTTCCAAAATAAAACCTATCGATCCATGTCTTTTGAGCGGGATTATACCGCATATTTTCCAGTGGCAATTACCAAGCTGATGGAAGGAAAGGAGTTAATTGTTGAAATTGAAGACCTTCAGGTTGGTGATATCATGTTGATACGAAACGAAGAAGTTGTTCCATGTGATAGTATTTTAGAATCAGAAACTGCCAAAATAGACTATAGTTTTGTGACGGGAGAGTCTAAACCAATTTATAAAAAAAAGGGTAGCTTTATCTATGCAGGAGGTCGACTGGTTGGTCAGCGAGTTCAAATGTCTGTTCACAAAGAAAGCAATCGCAGTCACTTAACGCAAATGTGGAATGAAGTAAAATCGAATAAAGAGAACATTACCAGGTTCGCTTTTCAGGATAAAATTTCCCACTACTTCTTGGTTATCATCTTGATTATTGCTGTATTGGCATCGATCGGTTGGGCATTTGTTGACTCTTCTCGCATTACGCAAATTGTAGTCGCTATTTTAATTGTCGCTTGCCCCTGTGCCTTGGCACTATCTGCTCCCTTTACGTATGGAAATATCATGCGTGTATTAGGTCGAAAAGGTTTGTTTTTGAAAAACACCGCTGTGATTGAAAGACTTAATTCTGTTACAGACATTGTATTCGATAAGACAGGAACGCTAACTTCTAGTTCTGGATTGGAGGTAGAATATGTTGGAGACATACTCACCAACCATGAAAAAGAAATGATTAGCGCCTTGTCTAATTCATCAACTCATCCCTTGTCTCGCGCCATTGTTTCGTATTATAAAGACGCAGGTGTTTTTGCTGAATTTGAAATTCAAGAATTTGAAGAGCTTTCAGGAAAAGGGGTGTCTGGTCAGATTGAAGGAGTAAAAGTTCAGATTGGAAATGCGACATTTACAAACACAGCGCATACTGATGCCAATGAAAGTGCATCGTATATTCGTGTGAATGGAAAAACGGGGAAATTTGTATTTACATCTCAATTACGAAAAAGAATAGACGAGATGATGGATTCTTTACGTGGTTATTCCATTCACATTCTTTCAGGTGACAAGGATAAAGACAGGGAGTTAATGTTGACTATATTACCTGAAAATAGCAGTTTGATTTTTGAACAAACTCCCAAAGATAAATTAGAGTATGTCTTGGACTTAAAAGAAAAGGGAAAGTCCGTTTTGATGATTGGCGATGGGTTAAATGATTCTGGCGCACTGGGGGCGGCGAATGTTGGTATCGCTGTTTCTGAAGATGTTTTTCGTTTTTCCCCCTCTTCGGATGCAATTATTGAAGCGGAAAAGCTATGGGACTTAAATGGATTTATGAAAACGTCTACGTATTCTAAATCAATTTTAGCTGCTTGTTTGATATTTTCACTTTCGTATAATGTGGTCGGTTTGAGTTTTGCAATTTCAGGAAATTTAACTCCGTTAGTAGCTGCTATTTTGATGCCAATTAGCTCTGTAACGGTTGTTTTTATTAGTTCTTTCATGTCATATCTAAAGAAATAGTTCGTTGGTTTTATAATTTTTGTTAAAACGGTACGTTTTATGTACAATAACAAAAATCGAATGCAGCGCACATAAAGTCTGCAAGCTTTACTATCCATAATTAAAAAACCAAAATTATGAAAATCAATTCCATCTACCATCACACTCCAGATCGTATCCAAGAGGAAATGATTTGGGTTCAAGAAGCTAAGCAAGATCCAGAAAAGTTTGCTCCCATCTATAAAAAGTATCACGAGGCGATTTTTCGGTACGTACATCAACGTGTCGATGATACGGATATGGCTTTGGATGTAACTTCTCAAGTTTTCATGAAGGCACTCCATAACATTCATAAATTTGAGAACCGTGGAGTACCCTTTGGCTCCTGGTTGTATCGCATTGCCAAAAGTGAGTTGAATCAATCTTTTAGAGACCGACAAGCGCGACGTACAGTGAATATCGATACGGTTATTATTCAGGATATTTTAGACGAAAAAGAGGATGAGTTTTTGGAAGTGCACAAACAAAATCTTTTAAAAGCATTGTCTAGTTTAAAGGCAGAGACTTTGCGCATCATTGAAATGCGTTTTTTCGAAAAAAGATCATTTAGAGAAATTGGAGAAGAAATTCAGATTACTGAAAACAATGCAAAAGTTAAATGTTTTCGAGCACTCATTAAGTTGAGGGGGCATTTTTCAAATGAGAAGTAACAAAATCGAATTATTTTTTAAGTTTTAATTTAATTTTCAGTTTTTTTTTGCTCCAATACTTATTTTAAAAGTAAATGAATTGAAATGCAGTAGTCATTGGGTTTGAATACATATATTTAGCTTAAAGTTGAATTGAATAATTATCCGATTTGAGAGATAAAGAAAATGTATTTGAAAGTCTATTGATTTTTCATTAGTTTTGCAAGGTTATTTATTACATTATCACATCATAACATAAAAATATTTATGAAATTCTTTCTAACCTTTACTCTTTTTTACATTAGTTTTTTTGGTATTAGTCAATCATCCAACTTTAATTCACAAAAAGAATGGTCTAAGAATAAAAAGGAAATTATGTTCCAAGTTGGAGCTACTCAATTTTTGGGAGATTTAGGAGGGCGAGATGCTATCGGAAAAGATTATAGTTTGGCAGACATTAACTTTTCATCAACGAATATGAACTTAGGGTTCGGTTTTCGCTTTCGTTTTCATCCTCGATTCGCTACAACTACGCTTCTTAGTGTTGGAATGTTAAAAGGAGACGATGCACTGACTGAAGAACCTGCTCGAAATGAAAGAAATTTAAGTTTTAGATCGCCAATCGTAAATTTGAACCAACGAATAGAATGGATTATTTTTGCAAATGAAAAAGTAGGGAAAAGATATGCTGTTAGTGGTTTGAAAGGAATGAAAGCGCGCAACGAACAGCTTTATGTTTTTAGTGGAGTGGGAATTGCATACTTTAATCCGCAAGCGATGTATAATGGTTCTTGGGTTAATTTAAGACCGCTTAAAACAGAAGGACAAGGATTAGAAGGTGGTCCGAAAGAATATAAACCCTATACGGCTACCATTCCTTTCGGTATCGGTTACAGGTTTGGTATTTCTAAAATGTGGAGAATGGGAATTGAAGCAAGTTACATCAAAACATTCAGTGATTACATAGATGATGTTAGTGGGTCTTTTTACGATGCTGCTACATTGGCCACAGAAGTGTCGCAAACGTCTGCCGAACTGAGTAACCGAGCTCCAAACAATCCACAATGGTTTCGAGCGGGTGAGCAGAGAGGAGATAAATCAGACAAAGACGCCTATTTCTTTTTAAATATAACAATTTCAAAAAACATCACTTATGTAAATAAAAATGCAAGTTACAGAGTGAGAAAATTCAAAAACTCAAGGTCTAAGTTTTAATCGAGTAGATTTTATTAAGAATTTTAAGACGGGGAATATTTTATTCCTCGTTTTCTGTTTATACCTTTGTTAAATTTTTATTATGTATTACTTCATTCGCTTCTTCCTGTTTTTATTCGATCCCGAAAAGGTTCATCACTTGACTGCTAAATTGATTCGGTTTACCTTGAGTATTCCAGGAATGAAACCACTTTGGAGAACAATGTTTTGTATAGAGAGTCCAAAATTAGAAAGAGAAGTATTTGGGATTAAATTTAAAAATCCAGTTGGATTAGGGGCAGGATTTGATAAAGATGCCAAAATGTTCCAAGATTTGGATTATTGTGGATTTGGTTTCATTGAAATTGGAACTGTGACCCCAGTTGGTCAACCCGGAAATGAAAAGCCAAGACTGTTTCGCCTCCCAGCGGATAAAGCAATCATCAATCGAATGGGCTTCAATAACGAAGGAGTAATTGCTGCCGCAGAAAGGTTGAGAAATAGAACCAATAAAATAATCATCGGAGGAAATATCGGCAAAAACAAAAATACTTCCAATGAGGACGCAATCAACGATTATTTAGTTTGTTTTGATGCGCTATACGAAGTAGTGGATTATTTTGTAGTCAATGTTTCTTCACCCAATACTCCCAATTTAAGGGCTCTGCAAGAAAAGAAACCTTTGATGGATTTGCTTTCTGCATTGATGAAAGAAAATACATTAAAACCGGTTCAAAAACCAATTCTACTCAAGATAGCTCCCGATTTAACCAACGAACAATTGGACGATATCATCGAAATTGTTCAAACGACTAAAATAGCGGGTGTGATTGCTACCAATACAACCATATCAAGGGAGAACTTAAAAGCAGACTCTGCTAAAATTGAACAAATTGGAATGGGCGGACTTTCTGGTTTACCCGTGAAAGAAAGATCGACAGAGGTAATTCGTTATTTGTCTCAAAAATCAAATAAAGCCTTTCCAATTATTGGGATTGGTGGAATACACTCGGCACAAGACGCTTTGGATAAATTGGAAGCTGGAGCTGATTTAATACAGCTGTATACTGGTTTTATTTACGAAGGACCGAAGTTAATCAAAGAAATTAATCAAGCTATTTTGAAAAAAATAGAGGCTTAAAATTTCTTAATTATTCTTTCTTTTGGTGAAATAAGTGTATTTTTACAAGTATGAATCATGTGAAAATTATTGAGTGTCCACGTGACGCGATGCAAGGTATTGAAACGTTCATTCCAACACAGACAAAAGTAGACTACTTGAATCAGCTATTGAAATGTAATTTTGATACGCTTGATTTTGGAAGTTTTGTTTCTCCGAAAGCGATTCCGCAATTAAGAGATACTGATCTGGTTTTGGATGGACTGGATTTAACCAATACGAAGACAAAGCTTTTGGCGATCATCGCCAATGAGCGGGGAGCAGAACAAGCCGTTGGTTTTGATCAAATTAATTACTTGGGATACCCTTTTTCAATTTCAGAAACTTTTCAGTTGAGAAATACAAATGCTACCATCGAGGAATCCTGGAAAAAGCTAGAGCACATCCAAAACTTGACTGAAAAGCACAACAAGACCTTGGTTGTCTATCTTTCCATGGGGTTTGGAAATCCGTATGGAGATGAATGGAATCCAGACATTGTGATGGAATGGTCTGAAAGACTTCACAAGGAGTTGGGAATAACTATTTTAGCATTGTCTGATACCATCGGTTGTGCGACGCCAGAATTGGTTTCTTCTTTGTTTTCAGAGGTGATTCCAGCATTAACTGAAGTTGAATTTGGAGCACACATGCACACGACACCTGAAAAGGTTTCAGGATTACTAGAGGCTGCACATACCAGTGGCTGCATTCGTTTTGACGGTGCAATTAAAGGTTTTGGTGGTTGTCCGATGGCAGTTGATAAATTAACGGGAAACATGCCAACCGAATTGATGATTGATTGGTTTGAAAGTCAGAAAATTTCAACGGGAATTGAAAAAGCTGAATTTGACATCGCTTTTGAAGCAAGTAACCACGTTTTTTAATTTCGTTAGTTCAGTAATTCAGGCCTCTCATTTAAAACGAGCAACGCTCGAAGGTCAATAAACATTAAAATAAAATTATGAAATATACGGTTCTTCTGCTGACATCCCTTTTTCTTTTCTCGTGTAAAACGGATTCAGTCGACTCAATAGAAGGTGATTCTACCAACCTCAATCAAGAGTCTGAAATTCCTGAAAATTTAGATAAAAACATTGAAATTTTATTTGATGAAACTTCCTTTGCTGATGATAAAATACCGGGATTATTGAAAGAATTAAACATTTGTAAAGAAGATCAGAAGAATTTGAACAATGCTACTGAACCAGCATGCGATCCAAAGTTCTTTCATTTTGAGGCATTTGAAGAGGGTACTCCTTTGGAAGACGCATTCATCGTTGTGATTAGAGCAGGTGTTCACGATTGGCCGGTAAGAAGAACGATGGTTTATACCAGAGAAAACGGCAAGTTGATATTGGTGAATACGTTTATCGGAAACTTGGTGGGTAAAACTCCATCTCCATCTGGTAGAAATGATTTGGTTCTACAGTTCTTTGATGAATACGAAAATCGATTGGAATGTATTTACAAATGGAAAGAAGGACGTTACCAGTACAACTCTGTATCTCGAATTGAAGGGAGTAAAATCAAGAAACAACTTCAAGACTCAATGAATGTTGAGATATTTAAAGTGTTGAAAGATAATAAATTGGATTACTAACAACTTTAGTAATCCAATTGCTTAATTCTTTTTAATAAATTTCATTGTACTCCACTGGTTGTTTGCATTCAATCGGATAAAATAAATACCTTCTTGCAACATGCTGACATCTACTTGCTGAGCTATTTCAAAAGAGCAACTTTGAACTACCTTTCCATCCATCGTTACAATTTGATATTGATTAATGGTTTGGTCACTTGAAATACTTAAATATTGACTCGTTGGATTTGGGCTAATTTGAATGGAAGTCATTGCGATGTTGTTTACATTTAATGGATCTTCTTTGCGAACGATAACATCATCTAAATACAAGGAATGACCGTCGTTAGTGGTATTCACAAAAGCGATAAAAACTGCCTGCCCATTAAACGAAGAGTCTAATAAAAACTCTCGGTTAATCCAATATGGCGTTTCCTGAACAATCAAAGCCACCGTGTCTTGAAAGTCATGAATTGAATTTGCAGTTCCAATTAGCACTTTATAACTGTCTGGAAAAGAAGGATCAAAAGACTTGGCTTTAAAGGATAAATAATTTCCGTATGCGCCAAGTGTAATTTGTGGTGATATTAACCATTTATTTGCTTGACCCGCTGGATTGAAAAATGAAGTCGAACTTACTGAAATGTTTGCTGTACTGTCAGGATCCGGTTTTGAAATCCACGCATGCGTGTATTCACTCACTTGTGCATTTGGGATCTGTTGATCTACATCAATAACTTCCCAATTTGAAGGTATTCCAGTTTGAAAATCTTCGTTTAAGATTTCGGTTTGAGAAAAACTAATACTTGCAAAAGCAAGGGTGAAAATGGTGATCAATTTTGTATGCATATTACAAAGATAATAGAATTGAATAATTTTTAGAGATTGGATTCTTTTTTTGATGAATCTTAGAAAATTAGATCACTTATTGACGGATGATTTGTACTGAGTAATCTACCCCAATCTTAATGATTTGAGAAACAGCGTTGTTCTTTTCAATCAGTCGTTCCATCACAATGGCATCAACACCTTCTTTTAATTTCTGATTCACATCGTCAAAACAAGTTGGATTGTCTTCGCCAGAGATATTGGCAGATGTAGAAACCAAAGGTCGGCGCATGGCGCGAATTAACTTTAAGCAAATGGGGTCTTTAGTCACACGAATGCCTACTGAACCGTCTGCTGCTAAAATAGAGGGAGCGAGTCTTTTTGCATCGGGATAGATCACTGTTAGTGGTTTGTCAGCAAAGTCTACCAAGTCATAACAAACATCTGGAAAATCTGGAATGTGTTTTTCAATCATTTGAAACCCATCCACCAAAATAATGAAACTCTTATCTTCCGGTCTGTTTTTTAAAGCGATGAGTTTCTGACAAGCGCTCTCGTTAGTTGCATCACAACCCAATGCCCAAATGGTATCAGATGGATATAAAATTATTCCGCCCTCTTTTAAAGTTTCTATGATATGCTCCATGCTTTATAATTATTCGTTTAAAAGATCTGGTCTTCGTTGTTGTGTTCTTTCGAGTGCTTGCTCTTCCCTGTATTTTTCTATTTTGCTGAAATCTCCAGAAAGTAAAACTTCCGGAACTTTCATACCTTTAAATTCAGGTGGCCTTGTGTATACCGGTGGAGAAAGTAAGCTGTCCTGAAAACTATCGGTTAAGGCAGAAGTTTCGTCGTTTAGAACTCCCGGCAATAAACGAACAATGGCATCTGTCAATACAGCTGCCGCTAATTCGCCTCCGGAAAGAACGTACGAACCAATTGAAATTTCTTTGGTGATGTACATTTCACGAACGCGTTCATCTACTCCTTTATAATGACCACAAAGAATCATCATGTTGTTGAGTAGCGAAAACTGGTTGCAATGTGTTTGTTCTAGAATCTCCCCATCTGGAGTCATGTATATGACTTCGTCGTAGGTGCGTTGTGATTGTAACTCTTCAATTACAGCTGCTATCGGTTCGATGCTCATCACCATTCCAGCACCACCGCCGTATTGATAATCGTCTACGTTTTTATGTTTGTTGGTAGCGTAATCGCGAATGTTGTGAAAATGAATTTCAACCAGGTTTTTATCTTGTGCCCGTTTCATGATGGAAGCAGCAAATGGACTTTCCAGTAATTCGGGTAAAATGGTGAGAATATCAATGCGCATCATGACGCAAAAATACATCTTTACATTGATTATTGGTCAATAATTCAGAATCTATTTTAGGAATAACAATGGATTTAATTTCATTAAAATGCTGATTTGAATTTCAAGATTAAATAGGATTGTGTAAATTTGTTCGATTCTAATCTAAAGCCGGATTAGTTCTTGTTTTATATGATTTCAAAATGCATTCGTTCAATTAATACTCATCTGATTGAATACAATTTCTTCATTGCATTCTGTTCGATTGCTGTTTTGCTTTTTTTCTCAATTTTGATGGAATACCATTATCCCATACCGGTTTATGGTTTTACATTTGCATCAACATTAGGGGTTTATAATCTTTTTAGAACGTACCAATCTTTTAGGGCTTATTACAAAGATTGGAAATCCTTTCGATTTTTCATAGTCACTGCAAGTTTTGCTTTTAGCGGATTCTTTTATTTGTTTTTACCAGTAGACGTTCAAATATTCTACTTGGTAGTCGGCTTTTTAACCATGCTCTATAAGTTCAATATCTTAGGCTTTGTGTCTTTGCGAAGTGTTCCCTACATAAAGCTACCTTTAATAGCGGTGATCTGGGTATTGATAGGAAGTATTTATTTGCTATTGAATTTCAGTCATTACAATGATTTGCACCAAATGAATGATGTTCATCGAATAAGCGGTCTACTCTTGATGGAGTTTTTCTTTTTTGTGGCTATTACAATTCCTTTTGATGTTTTCGGAATGCTTGAAGACGATATGAAGACGATCCCGAGAAAGATAGGCATGAGTAAATCATTGTTAATCTCTAAGGTCCTTTTGGTTTTTTACGTATTGACATCCTTGTTTATTTATAAGCGAATTGAGTTTGTTTTGGCTTCAATTTTACTTGCGGCGCTTACTTTTGTTGTGGTGTATTTAAGTCCGAGATTTCAAAAAAAACACTGGCAATATTACCTAATAGATGGTACAATAATTCTGCAAACAATCCTCTTTTACCTTTTTCTCAGGCTGTAATTGTGGCTCGTAAAAAAAGTGAAAAACACTACAAAAATCTTATTCTTTGATTTTTAGAAGGTAAATAACAAGCGTCATCCTTGATTTTTTTACGGCGTTTTGCAATAAAATCATAGAAGAAATCGCGAATAAAACGAGGCATGAGTTTAAGTAGATATAGCGCAGAATAAGGGCGTTTTAAAAACCTGGAAATTTCCAATGCGGCTGTTGATTTTTGATGAAGTTTTCCATCTTTCCAGAGATAAAGAGTACTGAAGTCGGGCTCTGGAAAATGATGGCGCTTTAAAAAGTCGACAGTAAAATCGGATTGAAGTGCTGTAAAATGGAGTTGGTCTTGTTTTTCATGGTTGAGAATAAATTGTACCGTGCTGCTACAAAACCCACAGTCTCCATCATAAAACACAATCGGTTTGTTTGAGTCTCTATTCATTTGCTTGGGAATAATTGAAAGTGAAATTTACTAAAATTAGTTAAAAATACCGATGCTGTTTTGAAAAAATAAACGTATTTAAAAAGATCTGATATTAAATCAACAAATTAGTCGAAATACATATACGACTTTTTTCTCAATTTTTTCAAATTGTTGATAAAAAAAAAGTCTTTTGTTTAATGTCTGATTACACAAGAGGTTGAAAGATGTTCATAAATAAATTGAAATTAAAACAAATAAAAATGGTGAATATGTGCCTATCTTGCACTCGAATTCCAGAAATATAAAGTCGCTCTGACTTCACTATATATTTTATTTTTAAATACCAAATCACGATGGAGGATATTTTAGTTTCAGTTAATGAGAAAAGAAAAGAGTTGTTAATGAAAGAAGAGGTTTCAAAAACACCAATGAAAACATACAGTTTTGATGAGGCAGTAGCGGATTCAATTAAGTATTTTGAAGGCGATGAACTTGCTGCAAAAGTTTGGGTAAACAAATATGCCTTGAAAGATTCGGATGGAAACATTTATGAATCGAACCCGGATATGATGCACCGAAGAATGGCCAAAGAAATTGCCAGAATCGAAGCAACTTATCCAGACGCATATACAGAAGATGAAATCTACGATGTTTTAGCGAAATTTAAATACATCATTCCACAAGGGGGTCCGATGACAGGAATTGGGAATGATTTCCAAGTTTCTTCCTTGTCGAACTGTTTCGTGATTGGAAATGAAGGAAATTCTGACTCCTACGGTGGAATCATGAAAATTGACGAAGAACAAGTTCAGTTGATGAAACGCCGAGGTGGAGTTGGACACGATTTGTCTCACATCCGTCCAAAAGGAAGTCCTGTAAACAACAGTGCTTTGTCATCTACGGGTGTTCCTTCTTTCATGGAAAGATACTCCAATTCAACCAGAGAAGTTGCGCAAGACGGACGAAGAGGTGCTTTGATGTTATCAATTTCCATCAAGCATCCAGATGCTGAACATTTCATCGATGCTAAAATGGATGGAACGAAAGTAACTGGTGCAAACGTTTCTGTGCGTATCGACGATGCGTTCATGAGAGCGGTGAAAGCGAATGGAAAATACGAACAGCAATATCCATTGGATGCAACACATCCAGATTATACCAATACGGTTGATGCTTCGGAATTATGGAATAAAATCATTCACAATGCATGGAAATCTGCTGAACCAGGAATTTTATTCTGGGATACAATCATCAACGAATCCATTCCAGATACGTATGCTGATTTAGGTTTTAAAACAACATCTACGAATCCATGTGGTGAAATTCCATTGTGTCCGTATGATAGCTGTCGTTTGTTGGCGGTGAATTTATATTCTTACGTTGACAATCCGTTTACACCTGAAGCTTCCTTCAACTATGAGAAATTCAAGAAACACGTTGTGATTGCACAGCGCATCATGGATGACATTGTTGATTTGGAAATCGAAAAAGTAGATGGAATTATTGCAAAAATTGATTCTGATCCGGAAAGTCTAGAGGTGAAAAGAACAGAATTGACGATGTGGCAAAAAATCAAAACGAAATCCATTCAAGGAAGAAGAACAGGCGTAGGAATTACTGCTGAAGGAGACATGTTAGCCGCAATGGGCTTGAAATATGGTACGCCAGAAGCTACTGCGTTTTCAACTGAAGTTCACAAAAGATTTGCACTCGCTGCATATGAATCATCTGTATTGATGGCCAAAGATAGAGGTTCTTTCCCGATTTACGATGCCTTGAGAGAGGAAAGAAATCCAATGATCAAACGTATCAAAGAAGCGAATCCTGCTTTGTACGAAGACATGGTGAAATACGGTAGAAGAAACATTGCATTGTTGACCATCGCGCCAACAGGAACAACCAGTTTGATGTCTCAGACTTCATCTGGAATTGAGCCAGTGTTTATGGTTTCTTACAAAAGAAGAAGAAAAATTAATCCAAACGATCAAAACGTTCGAGTAGATTTTGTAGACGAAGTAGGTGATTCTTGGGAAGAATTCCACGTTTTCCACCACAAGTTTGTTACTTGGATGAAGATCAACGGGTACGACTTGGACGCTGTTTCCAAAATGAAAGAAGAAGAATTGAACGAAATCATTGCAAAATCGCCTTATTACGGTGCAACAGCAAATGATGTAGATTGGTTGGAGAAAGTTCGTTTACAAGGAGCGGTTCAAAAATGGATTGATCACTCCATTTCAGTAACAGTTAACGTTCCAAATGATGCAACAGAAGACTTGGTAAGTAAAATTTACTTGACTGGTTGGGAAAGCGGATGTAAAGGAATTACGGTTTACAGAGACGGTTCAAGAAGTGGGGTTTTGGTTTCGAATGACGATAAGGGTAAAACTGAATTAGAAAATGCAACGCAGTTCCTAGAAACGAATGCACCAAAAAGACCAATCAAATTAGAGGCTGAAATTATTCAGTTCAATAACGAAAGTGAAAGATGGATTGCAGTAATCGGTTTGTTGGACGGAAGACCTTATGAGATTTTCACAGGAGCTGCCCGCGAATCCTTCTCAATTCTTTCTGAAGTGAAAAAAGGATGGGTTATCAAAAATAAATCTGAAGACGGAAAAACAAGATACGATTTCCAATACGAAGATAGCTACGGTTACAAAACGACGATTGAAGGGTTGTCAAGAACGTTTAACGAAGAGTATTGGAACTATGCAAAATTGATTTCCGGAGTATTGCGTCACGGAATGCCATTGGCTTCAGTAGTGGACATGGTAGATAACTTACACTTGAGTGAGGAAACTTTGAACACGTGGAAAAATGGTATTGTTCGTTCGTTGAAACGATTCATTCCAGACGGAACACAACCACAAAATAGCATTTGTCCAAATTGTAGCGAATCCTCTTTAGTTTATGAAGAAGGGTGTTTGAACTGCAAAAGCTGTGGACATTCTAAATGTGGATAGAAATAACTGAATTTATAGTAAACCTCTGGAGAAATCCAGAGGCTTTTTTTGTGGTAATAATTTTAGAACCGCTTACTTTTCCTGCTTTAGAGTGGCCTCAGTCAGCGCAGAAGGCCAATGTTTTAAATGATTATTTTCTTTATACATTTATAGAATTCAATTTTTATCAGTTAAATTTCTAGAATATATTTGTCAAAATAAAATCCGTGACCGCCTAGCAGCTACGAAGTAAATCCGTGGCTAAAAGTCGGTGGTTAATTTTACACGAATACTCTTCAAATTCTCCTATTTTATACGTACTTTTGCAACTGAAAAAATTCAATACTATGTTTGAAAATCTTACCGATAAGTTTGAGAGAGCGTTTAAAGTCTTAAAAGGACAGGGTCAAATTACAGAAATCAACGTTGCAGAAACGCTGAAAGAAGTGAGACGTGCCTTGTTGGACGCGGATGTTAACTTTAAAACAGCAAAAGACTTTACGACGAAAGTGAAGGAAATTGCATTGGGAAGAAACGTATTGACAGCTGTTTCACCGGGACAGTTAATGACCAAGATTTGCCACGAAGAGTTGGTAGAATTGATGGGCGGAAACGAAGAGGAAATCAACATCAAAGGAAGTCCAGGGATTATCTTGATGTCTGGTTTGCAAGGATCTGGTAAAACTACGTTTTCAGGAAAATTAGCAAATTACCTGAAAACAAAAAAAGGTAAGAATCCGTTGCTGGTGGCTTGTGACGTCTATCGTCCTGCGGCAATTGACCAATTACACGTTTTAGGTGAGCAATTGGGAATTGAAGTGTACTCCAACAAAGAAGAGAAAAATCCAGTTGAAATTGCAAAAGCGGCGATTATTCATGCGAAAAGCAAAGGATTCAACGTGGTAATTGTCGATACAGCAGGTCGTTTAGCGATTGACGTACAGATGATGAACGAGATTGAGGCTGTTAAGAACGCAATCAATCCAACGGAAACCTTGTTTGTGGTGGATGCCATGACTGGGCAAGATGCGGTGAACACGGCAAAAGCATTCAACGAAAAAATTAATTTTGACGGAGTTGTTTTAACCAAGTTAGATGGTGACACCCGAGGAGGGGCTGCCCTTTCCATTAAAGCAATTGTCAACAAACCAATTAAGTTTGTTGGTACCGGTGAAAAGATGGATGCCATCGATGTTTTCTACCCAAAACGAATGGCAGATCGTATTCTTGGAATGGGAGACGTTGTTTCTTTGGTTGAACGTGCACAGGAGCAATTCAACGAAGAAGAAGCTAGAAAACTTCAAAAAAGAATTCAGAAGAACCAATTTGATTTCAATGACTTTTTGGGGCAATTGCAACAAATTAAGAAAATGGGTAACGTGAAGGATTTGTTGGGAATGATGCCTGGAATGGGGAAAGCATTGAAAGATGTAGACATTCAGGACGACGCATTCAAACACATCGAAGCGATTATTCATTCCATGACTCCAACAGAACGAGCCAATCCTACTTTGTTGAACGGTCAGCGAAAAAATAGAATTGCAGCGGGTAGTGGAACGTCAGTTCAAGAGGTGAACAAACTCTTGAAACAATTTGAAGATACGCGCAAAATGATGAAAATGATGAGCAATCCCAAAAACATGATGGGGATGATGAAGCAGTTTAAAGGAATGAAGGGTGGAATGCCCGGAATGTAATTCCAAGACAAACCTTGTTTCATTGTTTTTCTTTTTTGTCTTTCCTTAGATGTAACCTGCTATTTTGTAGCTAACATATCCAACCCATTCTTTGGTTAAATCATTCCATTGGTAAAAATTATCTACGCTTGGAATTAATAATTGATCCCAATAAAAGAAGCGTTTCTTTCGGGTATTTAAATTGGTAGAATAGGGTACGCAAGGAACTCCTTCCTTTGCAAAGCACCCCATGGATCTCCGCATGTGCATGGAAGAAGTGATGAGTAAGCAAGTGTCAATATGTGGATAGGAGACCGTCAATACTTTCTTTGTTTCCAACGCATTTTCGTGCGTATTCTTGGAGTTCGTTTCAACCAAAATGTCGTTGGCTGGAATTCCCCAATTCACGAGTACTTCTTTGAATTGATTGGCTTCATCCAGCCCGCGTTCGGTGATGTAGCCAGACTTTCCAGTGATCAGTATTTTTTTTATTTTCTTTCTTTTGTACAGGCTGATTGCTTGCCAAATGCGATCTCCAGATCTCTTTAAACTCAATATTTTTAAGTCGTTGTTATATTCGGCCATTCCACTTAAAACAATGCCCACATCGTAATTTCCAACTTCTTCTATGGGCGTACCGTGAATTTCCCATTTTCTGCTAAACTCATTGAAAATAAAAGTATTTGTGAAAATCAAGAAGAAAAATACAGCAGTAATTTTAGCTCTTTTTTTATACTTGGCATTGGGATGAAAAAATGCAATACCAACAAAGATAATCATCCAGAAAAAAGGGGATATTAAAAAAAGCAGGATTTTTGAGAGGATAAAAAACATATTCAGAAGTTATAAGACAAAAAAAAGACCGCTCAAATAGAACGGTCTTTCAAATATAGATAATATTTTATTTCTTCGGTGCTGCTGTAAATCTTCTTTTCTCTTTAATACGAGCTGATTTACCTGTTCTTTCACGGAAGTAGAAGATACGTGCACGACGAACGGCACCTCTTTTATTCACTACGATTTGATCCACAAATGGAGAGGTGATTGGGAAAATTCTTTCCACACCAATGTTTCCTGACATTTTACGTACTGTAAATGTTTCAGTTGCTCCAACACCACGACGTTGAATAACAACACCAGTGTATTGCTGAATACGTTCTTTAACGCCTTCTTTAATCTTGTATGAAACAGTAATTGTATCTCCACTTTGGAAATTTGGGAAGTTTTTTACTTCCGCTAACTCATTTTGAAGCTCTCTAATGATATCCATGACTCTTAATTTCTTTATATCTGACCGTAATACGGGGTGCAATATTACGTATTATTTCTGAATTAATATTCTTTTTTTTAATAATTTTCAAAAACAGTGTCTTTTTATGCTGTTTTTGCTCTTTTTATTTCAAAACCCCTTGATTTTACTTGATTTATTTTCCTTTTCTTCGATTGATTTCTTTTGTAATAAGAGTCAATTCCCGCCCAGTTTGTCCTGCAACCGAGGTGTTTTCTTCTGCTCGACGAAGCATATAAGGCATCACTTCTTTAATTGGACCGTAGGGTACATATTTAGCGACGTTGTAATTTAGGTTCGAAAGTGTGAACGAAATGTGGTCACTCATCCCTAACAATTGAGCGAAGTAAATTCGTTTATCGGTTTTGCTCAAGTTTCTTTCCTCCATCAATTTGGCCAAATAAGCAGAACTTTCTTCGTTGTGTGTTCCTGCACAAAGCGAAGCAACCTCTAAGTGGTCTAAAATGTAAACCAAAGCTGCGTCGTAATCTTTGTCACATGCTTCTTTGTTGGGTTGAATAGGGGAAGGGTATCCTTTTTCAATGGCACGTTCACGTTCTTTTTCCATGTATGCACCGCGAACTAATTTGATTCCGTAATGGTAACCTCCAATTTGTGCTGCTTTTAAACAGTTGTGAATATATGCAAGTCGATCGTGGCGATACATTTGAAAGGTGTTGAAGATAATGGATGTTTCTTTGTTGTATTTAACCATCATGCTTTCTGTCAAACGATCAATGGTATCTTGAATCCAACTGTCCTCTGCGTCAATGAACAGGGGGACCTTGTTTTCATAAGCCTTTTTACAAATTCGATCCACTCGTTCTACCAATTCTTGGAATTCTTTCTTTTCTGAATGATTCAAACTGTTGTTTGGATCATTTGCTTTTTCTAATAAGCCAAAACGAGTGATGCCTGTAACTTTAAATACCGCGAACGGAATGGCTTTGTTTCCTTTTGCTTTTTCAATGGTGGCAATGATTTCCAAGGTTGTTTTTTCAAAATCTTCGTCGGAAGTTTTTCCTTCGACGGAGTAGTCCAAAATGGTACCAATGTTGAACTGATCCAAATGACGAATCGCTTCAGCGCAGTCGTCAATGGTTTCACCCCCACAGAATTGTTTAAAAATGGTTTGCTTTATGATCCCATTGATTGGTAAGTGCAATTTGAATGCAACAGAAGTAGCCACTTTTCCAAATTTAACAGAAGCAGGAGCTCCTATTATTTTGAAAAGCCAATAAGCACGTTTTAAATCTTTGTTCGATTTACTTTTAAACGCAATTTCGGTGTTGTCGAATGAAATCATATTTTAATTTTAAACAGTACAAAATTACATTATTTTTAATGGCAAGATGGAAACAAAGAGAATATTTTTCACTTTTTGAGTGTATTTTATTCGCTTGCTTATTAGGTGCTTAAGTTTCTGTAAGTTAGCGGATTGGTTTTTAGGATACAATTGTCCGATTTGATTTGATTTTTTGGGATATTGATTTTGCTTTCGCTTGTTTGTTGTTCTTGAAATGAATTTTTCTACTTAAAATCCGTTTCTTTGAAGAAAATATTAAAATCCCAACATGATACATCAAATTCAAGCGACGGAATATACCATCGAAGTAGGACCTTTAGTCGATTCTTCTTTTGCGAATCTCCTGGCGGATGCGTATGCAAATTCAAAAAAAGTAATCTTAGTGGATGAAAATACGCACGACGAATGCTTGGAGTACTTGCTGACTTCTTTTGATGGTCTTGAAGAGGCAGAAGTGATGTTATTGCCCGCTGGGGAAGAGAACAAGGTGATGGAGGTGTGTTTCCAAGTTTGGGAGGCTTTGAGTGAATACGGTGTGGGCAGACGTGACTTGATTATCAATTTAGGTGGTGGTGTGGTTACTGATATGGGTGGATTTATTGCTTCCATCTATAAAAGAGGCGTGGACTTTATTCACATACCTACTTCCTTGTTGGGAATGGTCGACGCATCGATAGGCGGTAAAACAGGGATTGACATGGGCATGTATAAAAACCAACTGGGTGTTTTTTCCAATCCGATACGGGTTTTTGTAGATTTAGGGTTTTTACACAGCTTGCCGTCTCAAGAGTTGATAAATGGTTACGCGGAAATGATTAAACACGGTTTGATAGCGGATGAGATTCATTGGAACAACATTAAAAATGTCAACCCGTTAAAAGACGAGTTAATGGTAAGTTGGATTGTTGAATCCATCGAAATTAAAAACAAGTTGGTTTTGGCAGATCCTTTGGAAAAAAATGTTCGGAAGAAGTTAAACTTCGGACACACTTTCGGCCATGCATTTGAAGGAATGGCGTTGACATGGGAGAACTCGATTCCACATGGATATGCAGTTGCTTTGGGCATGTTGGCGGAGGCTTATATATCCAAAGAACGACAGTTGTTAACGGTTGAATCTTTTGAAGAGATTAAGTCCACGATTTGTAGTCGATTTGAAATACTGAATTTCTCAGAGGAAATCGTGTCACCTCTTTTTGAATTGATGAAAAACGACAAGAAAAATTTTGATCAAAAAGTAAAATGTGTTTTGCTGTCCGGTATTGGAACGAGCGAAATCGATCAAGAGATTACGAAAGAAGATGTTTTAAAAGTAATTCAGTATTTCGACTCCTTGAATTAGAGTTTGGTTTTCTTTAAAAAAAAGCGTCCACGAAAAATATTCATGGACGCTTTTTGTTTGGAGAGATATAATTTTATTCACTTTCTAAATACCGGTGCAAAGAACCGAAATGTTTAATGAATTCACTATTTTTAGTAGGAGACAAAAAGAAGACAAGTTCATTTTTCTTCGAGTTTTCGGTAGGATGTAAGCGTTCGTGCATTTAAAACTTGTTTATTTCACGACCAATTGTTTGTTTGTGATTTCGCCATTTCTCAAGGTAAATCGAAGGATGTACATGGATGCTGCTAAATGGCTATGTCAAGAGGTGACTCTCCTTATTGCAAAGTGTATGAAGAAGTCAATCGAGATGTATGATCGAAAAACTGCAATTCTACTGCTTCCAGAACTTGGATTGTCACTTGGCTGTTTGATGGATTTGGAAAAACCGAATTTTCTTTTTGAAGACATGCTCCTGAGATGGATATGGTATCATGCGTATTTTCTTTGTCCGTTGAAGTCTACTGCTTCCCATCCATTGATTTGTCGGTGTAGTTCAGACTGTGTGACCTCCCCATTGTACTACAAATTAGAACTGATTTATTGCTGTTTTTCTAAAGCTGTAAACAAAAAAAGAGGAGCCATTTTTATGACTCCTCAATGTATCTAAGATTTTTTCTATTTCCAGACTATTCCAAAGAAGCCAAATACTTTTCAGCATCCAAAGCAGCCATACATCCTGTTCCTGCAGCGGTAATTGCTTGACGGTATACATTGTCAGCAGCATCACCCGCAACAAAAACTCCCGGTACGTTTGTTAAGCTCGTTCCTGGTTTTTCATATTTCACATAACCTGTTTCATCCAAGTTGATATAATCTTTGAAAATTTCGGTGTTTGGTTGGTGTCCAATCGCAACGAAGAACCCAGTACAAGGAATGGTTGTCATTTCGCCAGTGACGTTGTTTTTCACCAAAGCTCCTGTAACGCCATTTTCGTCACCCAAAACTTCTTCGGTTTCTGTGTTGTACAAGATTTCGATGTTTGGTGTTTTCTGAACGCGTTCGGCCATGATTTTAGAAGCTCTAAATTCATCGCGACGCACGATCATCGTTACTTTGCTACATAATTTAGATAAGTAGTGTGCTTCCTCACAAGCAGAATCTCCTGCACCAACGATAACCGTTTCTTGTCCTCGGTAGAAAAAACCATCACAAACAGCGCAAGCAGAAACCCCACCACCCATTTCTAAGTATTTTTGTTCTGAAGGTAGACCCAAGTATTTTGCAGAAGCTCCTGTAGAAATAATTACCGTTTTAGCGTGAATTTCTGTTCC
>SMEQ01000118.1_pt1 | contig 24680 bp, 20 predicted proteins | sample 2456281 | NCBI WGS metagenome assembly SMEQ01 (sample SAMN10132596, study PRJNA489261) | soil metagenome | isolation source: day1 antibiotic-loamy sand soil ammended with raw manure from dairy cow... | place: USA | collected 2015-04-01
ACAAGATTGGGTCATCATTCCTTATTTACTGCAAACTCCTGGAATTGCAGATGTCGCAACTTTTGGTGGACCGCTGAAGCAATACCATATTCTTTCTTATCCAGATAAACTTCGAAAATACGATTTAACCATTTCCGACATCGAGGATGCCGTTGTTGAAAACAATCAAAATACGGGTGGAAACATCATTGAACGCGGAGGACAAGGCTTTGCGGTTCGAGGTTTGGGAGCGATTCAAAATGAAAAAGACATTCAAAACATTGTCTTAAAAGCGGTAGATGGGGTGCCGATATCCATCAAAGATGTTGCCAGTGTGGAAATTACACCTCCACCACCGAGCGGTGTTTTGGGATATACCTTGAAAGGGGAAAACATCGATGTCGATAATGGAGTAGAGGGAATTGTGTTGCTTCGTAAATTTGAGAACCCAAGCAATGTATTGGTGGATTTAAAAGAACGAATCGCTTATTTAGAGGAACATGAACTGCCAGAAGGGGTCACCATTCGAACGTTGTATGACCGAAGTTTCTTAATCGACCACTCCTTAGAAACGGTTGCAAAAACGCTGTTTGAAGGGGTCAGCATTGTAATCATCATTTTGATTTTCTTTTTGGGAAGTATTCGAAGTGCCTTGGTCGTTGCGATTACCATCCCTTTCTCTTTGCTTTTTGCCTTTATCGTCATGCGAATGACGGGTATTCCTGCCAATTTACTTTCACTCGGCGCGATTGACTTTGGGATTATTGTGGATGGTGCAGTCATCATGGCTGAGCACCTGATTCGAAAATATAGAACGGCCAGCAGAGAAGAACGGAAAATGGGGATTATCCGCATTACGATGCTTGCGGCTCAAGAAGTAGGGCGGGAGATATTTTTCTCGGTAACGATCATTATTTTGGCGTACATGCCGATTTTATTGATGACGCGTGTCGAAGGAAAACTCTTTTCACCGATGGCATTAACATTGGCTTTTGCAGTTATTGGATCGATGTTGGCGGCACTTACTTTGATTCCCGTATTGGTTTCATTTGTATATAACAAAGCGATTTCGGATCCAGACAAACCATTTAAAGTTCGGAAAAATCGAATTCTATCCTTTTTAGAAAAACAATACGATAAGCTTCTTTCGGTGGTATTGAAACACTATAAAAAAACAGTTTTAATTGGCTTTTCAATTGTTTTGATATTGATCTCCTTTGGTGGAAGATTGGGAACCGAATTTTTGCCAGAACTGGATGAAGGATCGATTTTTTTACGAGGGAATTTTCCCGCAGGAATTACGATCCAAGAAAATGCCAAATACGCTCCAAAGATGAGAAGCATCGTATCCAAATACCCACAAGTGGATTATGTTATTACGCAAACCGGAAGGAACGACGATGGAACGGATCCTTTTCCAGCCAACAGAAACGAGATTTTAATTGGTTTGAAAGAATATCATCTGTGGAGTGATACCATCACCAAAAATGAATTGGTGAATTTCATCAGCAGGGATTTAGAAAGAGAATTGCCAGGCGTAGAGTTTACGTCGGGTCAACCGATTATTGACCAAGTGATGGAAATTGTGACGGGTAGTGCCGCAGACTTGGCCATATCCATCGTTGGAGATGATTTGGTGATGATGCGAAATAAAGCGGATAGCATTGCGAGTATTATCAAAGACATGGAAGGCAGTGAAGGCGTGAACATCGAACAAGAAGGAACGCAAGACCAGTTGGCGATCAACATCAACCGAGAACAAGCGGCGCGCTATGGAATCAACGTTTCGGACATTCAAAACATGATCGAAGCAGCCATCGGTGGGAAATACATTTCGGAACTGTACGAAGGAACGAAGCGCTACGATATTGTGGTGCGTTATCTACCGCAATACAGAGACAACATCGACGAAATTAAAAAGATGCTGGTTCCTGCAGCCAACGGTTCACTGATTCCAATGGAGCAATTGGCTGATATTCATTTTGCGGAAGGACAAACCAATATTTACCGTTATAACAACAAGCGAATGGTGACCGTGCGAACCAATATTCGCGGTCGTGATCAAGGTGGATTTGTGAAGGAATTGCAAAGTAAAATCGATCAGCAAGTGGATATTCCAAAGGGATACGAATTGGTGTTCGGTGGACAATATGAAAATCTAGAACGCGCTGGAAAACAATTGGCACTTACCATTCCATTGACCTTAATCATGGTGATCGTGTTCTTGTTCATGCTGTTCAAAAATTTCAAGCAAACGTTGATTACAACCAGTTCTGTGCTCTTTGCGCTGGCAGGTGGGATTATTGCTTTGATGCTTCGAGGGTATTATTTCAATGTTTCCGCAGGAGTAGGGTTTGTATCTATTTTTGGTATTTCAGTGATGGCAGGTGTGATGCTCATCTCTGCCTTAAATCGAGCCACTACGCACGAAAAGATTCACGCCGATTTGGTTCGAGCGACATCCAAAGAACAATTAAAAGCCGTACTTTCTATTTTGGTATTGGCGATTTTGGGATTGGTTCCAGCAGCAATATCCACCGGGATCGGCTCGGACGTTCAACGACCTTTGGCAACGGTTATCATTGGCGGATTAACCAGTACCTTGATTTTTGCTCCAATTTTATTGCCACCACTATATTGGTGGACACATCAGAAATCTAGCGGAAGAAAAAAGTAAATTGTAACGAAGCTACTTTTGTTTAGTAAAGGCTGTTTTGCAAATTCAAGGTGTTTCATCCTTTGCCTAGTTTATTTCATTGTTGGAATAGGTGCTGTTGAAATCACAGTATGGAATATGTTTCCTATCTCAATATCACCACGTGTCCAATCGCTTTTCCCTCAACTCCATCGTTGCTGATGTAGCTTATTTTATAAACATACGTACCGTCTTGGACAAGTACACCTCCGTATGTTCCGTCCCAAATAAAATGTACATCATTAGATTCAAATAAGACTTCGCCCCATCTGTTGAAAATTCTCACATTAAGTTCCTTGATATTTACCGTGCTTGCAAAGAACACATTGTTGTGTTGATTTCCATCCGGAGTAAATGCATTTGGTACGTATAAATAATGTTCTGGAGAAATGGTGATCGGTTTGGAAATGGTGTCTTTACAGCCAATTGAATTAGTCGTAATTAAAGTGATGACGTATGTGTCAGGATCATCATAGGTATTGTTTGGATGTGTTAAATTTGAATAATTTCCATCGCCAAATGTCCAGTCGTATGTTATTCCACCACTGCTTAGATTTTGAAAAGTAACAGGTAATCCTTCAAATAAAGGTTGACTTATAATTTGAAAATCAGCTGTTGGTGCAACTACTGAAATGGTAACTTGACCTTTAACTTCGAAGGTTTGACATTCATCGGATACGGACACAACGTATGTTGAAGTTGAAGTTGGATTGACCCAGATACTACTACTCGTTTCTCCGTTAGCAGACCACTCGTAATAATATTGTCCATAACCACCTGTTGCAGCAACACTTAATCGTATAGAATCTCCTGGACATATTGTCTTATCGGAAGAGGTTATGACAGTTAATGGAGGACTTGTAATGGTATATGTAATCTGAGTACTTGTGGAATCACCGCATAAGTCCTTGACAATTACCTTGTAAATTGTAGTTTCAGACGGCTTCACTTGTTGCGTAGCGTTAGTTCCTATTACTTGATCTTCTTCATACCATTCATAGGTGTACGATCCACTTCCTCCGGTAGAACTCACCGAAAGAGTTTTGGGAACATTGGGACAAATTTCTGTAATATCTGGAGACGATGTTACTACCAAAGGAGCGTTTAAAGGCACTGTAACTGTCACGGTTTTCGTAACTGTTTTATTGAGGCAGAAGTCCACTACGCTAACGGTGTAAGTGGATGTTGTTTCTGGTGAAACTGTAATGATACTGTCTGAACTTCCATTGCTCCATGTATAAGTATATGGTCCAGATCCTCCTGAAATGACGGCTTCTAAAGTTACTTCATCCCCTGGACAAGTTACAGCTTGAGGTTGAACATCGACAGTTAATGGTTGTACATCGTTGATGGTTAGTTTAATGATTTTCTCGGTTATGTTGTCACAGGGATCAATTAATGTGAAGTGTAGGTTTAAGGTCTCAATTCCTTCGATAATTCCATCTTCCAATGCAGAAAAAGTAAATTGAACCGATGTTTGTCCAGGTGCAAAAGTAACAGATGAAGGTATGGTGGTATAATCTATGCCTTGTGTTGCTGTTCCGCTCACAGTAATTGGTACCGTTAGCGATTGATTAATATTTACACCCGCTCTGTTGAGTGTGACCGTTGTTGAAACACACCCTTCGGCCATCATGTTCGGATCTCCGTAGGCATCATACGACAACTGATGACTAATCGTGACTGGTTCTTTAGATGTCAAACTATTGGCTTCCAAAAAGATACCAGAGTCAAAAATGCCGTCGTTTACGTCAGCAATTGCGATAATTAACTTGTAGGTTTCACCACATTCTACTTTTGCTACTGCTTCAAGAGGCTTTGTAAATCCGTCGTACTGAATGTGTTGACCGTTTTCGTTGTAGTTAAAGTAAGCACAATTGTTACATTGATATTGGTAGGATGGAACCTGGTATTCTGTACCATCGTTGATGTTGTTAATGGTTACGGGGGTTCCATTCGGCAACTTTGCCATATTCATAACTCCGCCAGGAATACCAGGTCCGGAAATGAAGAATGCAAAAATATCATTGAATTTTGAGCCAACCCATTCTCTATACTCTTCGGATCCAAAAACATATTTAAATCGAACGGTATCCGCATAGGGAATAAATGTGAACTCTAAAATGGCGGCATTGGTAGTTACATTTGCTCCAAGGATTTGATTGAGTGGACCGTATCCAGGCCGGCCGTTATCTACTCCGGCACTTGGAGAGTTGTTAGGACCGTGTGGACCGCTTCCGTTATTAAGAACAGTTCCGGTGGTCATGACAATTCCTTCGTCAATCCCTAAATTGGTATTAAATGCTGTAAATCTTCCTATGGCTTTAGGGTCTCCGTTATAGCTCACGCTCAAGAGCTGGACACCTGGTCCAAGTAAGGTATTTTGCACTAAATCGTTGGGAGAAGATGTGATACTTGTTATTAATTGACTAAAAGTCAAGAATGGAATTGTGAATAATATTATTAAAAGTAGCCTCATCTGTATTAATAACGAAAAAAAACGCATTTAGTTGTTTCTAAAAACAAAAAACATACCAGGTATTGATTAAACTGAACAAGATAAGGATTAAACAGTTAATCAACTAATTCTTACCATATCTTTAACACTTTTTAGTACTGCAAAGAATGCTTAATCCAAGCCTTGCATGTTACATAAATTGTAATAGGCACCTTTCTTGCTGATAAGTTCTTCGTGACTTCCTCGCTCAACGATTTCTCCTTTGTTTAAAACTACAATGATGTCTGCATTTCGAATGGTACTCAAACGGTGTGCAATGATAAGGGAAGTTCGATCTTTCATCAATTTTTCCAGGGCATCTTGAACCAATTTTTCACTTTCAGTATCGAGAGCAGAAGTTGCTTCATCTAAGATCAAAATCGGGGAGTTTTTTAAAACGGCTCTAGCGATACTCAAACGTTGTTTTTGTCCTCCCGAAAGCTTACTTCCTCTTTCTCCAATATTGGTTTCATACCCTTCATCCATTCGAATGATGAATTCATGTGCGTTCGCTACTTTGGCCGCTTGCATGATTTCTTCGTCTGTTTTATTATCCATTCCAAAAGCAATGTTGTTCCGAATGGAATCGTTAAACAGGATGGATTCTTGAGTTACCATTCCAATTTGATTTCTTAAATCGGTAATGGTGATGTTTTTAATCGGTGTATCATCAAATAAAATCTCTCCTTCTTGGACATCGTAAAAACGCGGCATCAAATCCGCAATGGTTGATTTCCCACTACCTGATTCTCCAACCAAAGCAACCGTTTTACCATAAGGGATAAACAAGTTGATGTTGTTCAACACCAACGTATCTTTGTATTTGAAACTGATGTTATTATAGGTAATTCCTTTTGAAAGTGGAGGCAAAGTCACTGGGTTTTCTACTTCGTAAATGTGTTCGTCTGCGTTGATGATTTCACTGATACGATCTTGTGAGGCTTTTGCCTTGTTTAAATTTGCGATACTCGAGGCAATTCCTTGTATTGGTCTCAATAATTGAGAGAAAACCAAAATAAATCCGATAAATTTCTCACCTGTCATTCCTGAATCTGCTTTGGCATCTAATATCATGGATCCTCCAAACCAAACAATTCCAAGCATCACGGCGGCTCCTAAAAACTCGTTCAACGGTCCCGATAGATCTTTCTTTCTAAAAGTAGAAGTGATTAATTGTTGGTGTCTTAAATTGATTTTTCGAAACGATTCTGATACATACGGAATTGCATTAAATGCTTTGATGATTCGAATTCCACCCAAATTCTCTTCCATGGATGAAAATAGCACCCCCATTTGCTTCTGTCCTTCGCTGGCGGTACGCTTTAAACTTTTGCCAATTCTTGAAATCACAAATGCGGAAATCGGCAACAACACAAAAGAAATAATGGTCAATTGTGGACTCCAATAAATCAATGCCGCTAAGTTGATGATGATGGCGATGGGTTCCCTGAAAATCAACTCCAACATACTGACCACAGCGATCTCAATTTCACCCACATCGCTATTCATCCGCGCCATCAAATCCCCTTTCTTTTCTTCGGAATAAAACGCCAAGGGCAAACGCATTGCCTTATCAAACATTTTGTCGCGCAAATCACGAACCACTGCCATGCGTAAATGTGACTGATGATAAATCGCAAAATAACGGAAGAGATTTTTGAAGAAAAATGCCAAAAGAACGGATATACATACCAGCAACAAAGCTTGTTTCGCATCATGTGCGACCATGGACTTCATGGTGTATTCATACAGTTCAGCAAAATAATTGAAGAAATTGGCCACGCCTTCTTTCATTTCTGGTTTGCTGAGTTCAGTCGCTACAATGTTTTTTTCTTTGGGGAAAATCAATTGCAAGAACGGGATGAACAGCACCAATGATATCAGGTTGAAGATAACATAAAGTAAGTTGAAGATGATCACCAAGATGGCTTTAATCTTATACGAAAAGGTGAGTTTGTAAATTTCTAAAATTGACTTCATAGATTTTGCAAAGTTACATCATTTCTGTGAATTTCTTTCTTTCACGTTGGGGTTCATTTTAACTTCTTCTTTTGAAAATACAGAAGGTGAAGTTTTGAGTGGTATCAGAAGGGGTAAGATGAAGTGTCTGTAAGCATTCGGTTTTTTCAAAATTAGGTTGAAATTGTTTTACCATCGATTCTTCGGAATACTGTTTTATTTCTATTCCACTGCATTTCAAAGGTCCATCTTCTGAAAAAGTTCCAATGATGATTTGTCCTTTTCCAGCAATTGATTGATTCAAGACTTTCATGTAACTTTCAATGTCATTTTCAGATCTCAAAAAGTGAAATGCTGCTCGATCGTGCCAAAGATCATATTTCTCGGTCGGACTAAATTGTGTAATATCCGAAACAATCCATGTGATTTTGCGAGCATTTTCTCCCATTCTTTTTTTGCTTTTTCAATGGCATTGGCAGAAATATCGAGAACAGTAATGTTGGTGTAGCCCAAATTTAATAAAAATTCAGCCAGAAAACTATCTCCACCACCAACATCAATCATTCTGGAATCTTTTGATACTTGAAGTTTTTTGATCATCGCCAAGGAAGTTTCTGGAACCGGCTGATACCAACTTACGTCTGTTAATTCTTTAGTCTGGTAAATGTTTTCCCAATGTTCCTTTCTTTCCTGATTTTCCATTTCTTTTCGTTTGACTGATTAAATGTAATCTTTTTATAGAAATTAAATTCAAAAAAAAACACCCGACAACTAAATGACGGGTGCTTAATTTGATATAGAGTATATTTCTTGTTTACTTTTTCACGGCTTTAACTACAGCTGCAAAAGCGTCCGGGTGATTCATTGCTAAATCAGCTAAAACCTTACGGTTTAATTCCATTCCACTTTTGTTTAATTCGCCCATGAACTGAGAATAGCTCATTCCGTGTTGACGTGCACCAGCGTTAATACGCGTGATCCACAACGAGCGGAAGTTTCTTTTCTTTTGTTTACGACCTGTGTAGGCGTATAGCAATCCTTTTTCGACAGCGTTTTTAGCAACTGTCCATACATTTTTTCTTCTTCCAAAGTAACCTTTGGCAAGCTTCATAAAGTTCTTTCTACGAGCTTTAGAAGCAACGTGATTTACCGATCTTGGCATATTTTTGTGTTTTTTAATAAAGAGTGCTTCTCTATTTCAGAAGGCTTGATTTACTCGTTTACTGGGTTAAACTATTGAACCTGGCTTGAAATTCTTAAGACAATTGTCTTATTTCATGCACAATTGCAATTTGATACTCGCTTCATCTGATTTGTGAACCAATCCAGCGTGAGTCAAGTTTCTTTTTTGCTTTTTCGTTTTCTTCGTAAGAATGTGGCTTTTAAAAGCGTGTTTTCTTTTGATTTTACCGCTTCCAGTGATTGTGAATCTCTTCTTTGCACTGGATTTAGTTTTCATTTTTGGCATTTCTCTTAGTTTTTAAGGGTTAACTCTATATCAACTTCTTGGCAAAAGTACAGTTTTTTTCTGTACGCTTGTATTATTTCTTTTTAGGGTTGATCATAATGATCATACGCTTACCTTCTAATTTTGGCATAGACTCAAGCGTACCAATTTCGCTCAATTCTTGTGCAAATTTCAAAAGAAGAATTTCTCCACGGTCTTTAAAAACAATGGTTCTTCCTCTAAAGAATACGTAAGCTTTCACTTTACTTCCTTCTTCAAGGAATTTCTTTGCGTGCGCTAGTTTAAAATTGAAATCGTGGTCGTCTGTATTGGGACCAAAACGAATTTCCTTGATGACAATTTTACTTTGCTTCGCCTTGAGTTCTTTTGACTTTCTTTTTTGGTTGTAAAGAAACTTCTTGTAATCCAAAATCTTACAAACAGGAGGTACGGCATTCGGTGAAATTTCCACCAAATCCAATTCTTGCTCTTCAGCTAATTTAATCGCATCCGCAGTTGCAAGAACTTGTGGTTCTTCTCCTTCAATGACTAAACGTACTTCTCTCGAAGTAATTTTGTTGTTAATTCTGTGCAGCTCAGCTTCCTGACGCGGTGCAAATCTTCTTCTAGGTTCTTTTCTCATTCAATTACTTAAGCATTTGTTGCTAGTTCTTTTTCTATGGCGGATTCAATAATCTTGGCAAATGATTCTACGCTCATCGAGCCCAAATCTCCGTGACCTCTTTGACGAACAGATACTTCGCCATTTTCCGCCTCTTTTTCCCCAACTATCAACATAAAAGGGATTTTTTGCAACTCAGCGTCTCGGATTTTCTTACCAATCTTTTCATTTCTATCGTCAACGAATCCGCGAATATCGGAATTATTTAGCAAATCTGAAACTTTTTCTGCATACTCGTTGTATTTATCACTAATTGGAAGGACGATCATTTGGTCTGTAGCTAGCCACAGCGGGAAGTCTCCAGCACAATGTTCTAATAAAACAGCCACAAATCTTTCCATCGAACCAAACGGTGCGCGGTGAATCATCACCGGTCTATGTTTTTGATTGTCGCTTCCAGTATATTCTAATTCAAAACGTTCCGGTAAATTGTAATCTACTTGAATCGTTCCTAATTGCCATTCTCTTCCCAAAGCGTCTTCAACCATGAAGTCTAATTTTGGTCCGTAAAATGCTGCTTCTCCGTATTCTACAATTGTCGGCAATCCTTTTTCTGCTGCTGCTTCGATGATTGCACTTTCTGCTTTTTCCCAATTCTCATCGCTACCGATGTATTTTTCAGGCTTTGTTTTATCTCGTAAAGAAATTTGCGCTTTGAAGTTGTCAAAGTGCAAGGTCTTGAAAATATACAACACCAAGTCGATTACTTTTTTGAACTCGTCCTTTACTTGCTCTTGTGTACAGAAAATGTGTGCATCGTCTTGCGTAAATCCACGCACACGAGTTAATCCGTGCAACTCACCGCTTTGTTCGTAACGATAAACGGTTCCAAATTCAGCAAATCGAGTTGGTAAATCTTTGTAGGATCTTGGTTTCGACTTGAAAATCTCGCAGTGATGCGGGCAGTTCATCGGTTTCAACAAAAACTCTTCATTCACATCCGGCGTGCGGATCGGCTGAAAAGAATCTGCTCCGTATTTCTCGTAGTGACCAGAAGTTACGTACAATTCTTTACTTCCAATGTGCGGAGTAATGACTTGTTCGTATCCTGATTTACGTTGTGCTTTTTTCAAGAAGTTCTCCAAACGTTCACGCAAAGCAGCTCCTTTCGGCAACCACAATGGTAATCCCTGCCCAACGCGTTGTGAGAAGGTAAACAATTCCAATTCCTTCCCTAATTTACGGTGGTCTCTTCTTTTCGCTTCTTCTAATTTCTCCATGTATTCGGTCAAATCAGCTGCTTTCGGGAAGGTAATTCCGTAAATACGTGTCAGTTGTTTGTTCTTTTCATCACCTCTCCAATATGCACCAGCAATCGATAACAATTTAATTGCTTTGATTGGCGATGTGTTTGGGATGTGTGGTCCGCGACAAAGGTCTGTGAAATTTCCTTGGGTGTAGAACGTGATGCTTCCATCTTCTAAACCTTCGATTAATTCCAATTTATATGGATCTTGTTTTTCTGTGAAATAGGCAAGGGCGTCAGCTTTAGAAACATCTTTTCTTTCGAACGTCAATTTCTGTTTTGCCAATTCTTTCATTTTTTGTTCCACTTTCTCCAAGTCTTTTTCTACAATGGTGTAGTCCATGAAGTCTACGTCGTAGTAAAAACCGTTGGTGATCGGAGGTCCAATTGCCAATTTGACACCCGGATAAATGGATTCCAATGCTTCAGCCAAAAGGTGAGCAGAAGAGTGCCACATCGTTGATTTCCCTTCAGCATCGTTCCAAGTCAGTAAACTCAAGGTGCAATCGCCAGGAAGCGTTCGGGTAGCATCAACTACCTCGTTATTTACTTTCGCTGCAAGAACATTTCTCGCTAATCCTTCAGAAATACTCAAAGCCACATCCATTGCTGAACTGCCCTTTGGGAATTCCTTCACCGATCCATCCGGAAGAGTTACTTTTATCATTGTTGTCAAATTTGAGTGCAAAGATACTTGTTAATTCATTAAATATAAAGAGTTGAGGTGTTTTTCTTTGCAAATACATTCGTTTCGCGTCCGGTTAAAAGCTGAGGCGAATGAAACGATTTCCAAATTAGATTTCAACTAAAAAGATATTAAATCAAAAAAGCGTTGTTAGATCTTGTCTGACAACGCTTTCAATACTGTTAAAAAATATTATTTCACGGCAACTGCATCCAAAATAGCCTCCACTAAATTTTCGTTTACATTGCCATATTTAGCGTCATAGTCTTCAGAAGCCAATTTAATTACTTCAAAAGCCTCCTCTTTGCCGTATACGTGCGTTACTTCAACGTTCTTCGCTCCACCGTCCAAATCTTTGTAGGTTAAGAAAAAGTGGCGAACGCGGTCGATCACCATTTTCGGCATTTCAGAAATGTCGTTGAAATCTCCGTATGCTTGATCGTTTTTCAAAACTGCGATGATTTTGTCATCCGCTTCTCCACCGTCAATCATTCTTAAACCACCGATTACTTTTGCTTCACACAAAATTCCGTTGTGTAAGAATCCGCGTTCACTCAAAACACAAATGTCTAATGGGTCGTTGTCTCCAACGATGTTGGTTCTGTTTGTTTTTTCGTTTGCAAAAGCAGCAACGCGATCGTCACACAAGGTTTTTGGAACAAATCCGTACAAACACGGCATGTTGTTCGACAATTTTTGTGGTCGATCTACCATCGGTAAACCAGACGCTTTGTCGATCTCGTATTTGATGGTGTCTGCAGGAATAATTTCAATGTATGCGTTGACAATTGCAGGAGATTTTTCTCCTAACTCAACACCGTGCCAAGGATGAGAAGCAAAACGCTTGCTCATCAGGTCAACTATTTTTTTAACTTCTTCTTTCATGATAATGGGATGATGGTAAAACAAAATGAACAAATAAGTAGCTTATTTCTTCATTTATAATCGCACAAAGATACGTATTTAAGGTAAATTTCAAAACTTTATGAAAATACGTGGTTTGGATGAGTTTTGAGGTAAGCGAAGTGGAATGTTATGAATTGTAATAGGCTGATATTTAAGATCTTATGTCTAAAGTGCGGAGTTATCATATTTCGCACCTTCAGCGCTTTACGATTTGTGATGATTGGGTCGATGGGCTTCACCCATCGTTGATAGATGTTACCCTTTCAGGGCAAAATCAGATTACTAAATGTTGCCTTTTCAAGGTAAAATGAGATTATTAGAAAAAGACTTTTAGAACATAATTATATTTTAAAAAGGTCCAGAGAGAAATTTAAGCTTAGGATTTATTAATCGAGTAAAGCTCTGAACGAGCATAATCTCTCAACATCGTGTGAAACCCGATGTTATTACGGATTAGAATAACTTGATATTTATTAGTTTATATCTAAAGTCTTGGAATAGCATATTTCGCACTTTCAGCGCTTTACGATTTGTGATGATTGGCTCGATGGGCTTCACCCATCGTTGATAGATGTTACCCTTTCATACGAGGGCAAAATCAGATTACTAAATGTTACCTTTCAAGGCAAAATGAGATTATTAGAAAAAGACTTAAAGAGTATAATCTGTCAACATCGGGTGAAGTACTATGATTTAAAAATGGCTCACTAAGAAAATTTAAGTCTTTAAGTCTAACTTTTAGATTCGAGTAAAGCTCTGAAAGAGCATAATATCTGAATATAGGGTGAAGCCCTATGATATCTAGTACAAAAAAAACTCACAGCCCTGAAAGGGTGTAAGTTCTCTTTGTATTCCTTTAATTCGAAATTTATAAGTTTTCTAAAACAACTGCTTTTTCAACGTATCCAACTTTTTCCCAGGTATTTACCTTGTTTTTGTAAACCATTAGCGTTGGCAACGCATTGACTTTCAGTTCCATCGCCAATTCTTGGTTTTTGTCTACGTCAATACGAATTACGGTGACCTTGTCTTTCATGTCTTCGGCAATTTCTTTCAAATATGGCTCCATTTTTTTGCAAGGCGCACACCAAACTGCATAAAAATCAACCAAAACCACTTTATCTGTATTCAACAAAGCATCAAACTGTTGCTTGGTCATTCCAGCGTCTTTAGAACTAGTTGTTTCTTTCGTCTCGGGCATTTTTTCAGAACGCCATTTCATCATTCCACCGTCCATTTCGATCACTTCTGAAAAACCTTCTTTCTTTAAAAAGTTGGCTGCTCCTTTGCTTCGTCCACCACTCAAACAATAAACATAGACTGGTTTAGACTTGTCTAAATTGGATACTTGAGCGTCAAAATCATTTCCTTTCCAATCGATGTTGACTGCATTTTGTAGGTGACCGTCAGCATATTCTCCTGGCGTACGCACGTCAATTAAAACTGCATCCGGATTATTGGCTAACTTCTCTGAAAACTCTTTTACCGTTACAGATTCAAATCCGTTGTTCGATTGACCGCTGCAAGAGCTAATGAAAAGTGCCGCAAAGAAAAAGAGTGTAAAATTTATTTTGTTCATGCTGTTGGTTTTAAAATTCTGGTTTAAGACTTCTAAATTAAGGATATTTTATACTTGAACGTGTTATTTTTTATCCAAAAGGGTTCGAATGAAAAAAAGTTGTAAATCTAAATTTACAACTTACTTCTCAAGCTTGCCCAGCCACCGCCGTTGTGCACATCTGCAAAACCACTTGCTTTCAGCGTACTCTTTGCAGAGGCACTTCTCATTCCGGAGGCGCAACACGTAATGATCGGTTTGTCCTTTTTTAATTTACTCATCTTGGAAGACAATTCATTCAAAGGAATGTTGATGGAACCTTTGATGTGTCCGCCTTGGTATTCTTGTTTGGTTCGAACATCGATGATTTGACCGCCGCTTTTGAGGAGGTCTTTAAAATCTACTTTTGGTCCGATTCCGAATAATTTTTTGAAAAAGCTCATTTGATTTTTTATTTAAATGATTGAAGTTTGTTATGTAAACTGGAGTTTAAAACTCGCAGTTTACATCTACCCAGCTACCTCCGTTTTCACAAGAAATACCATGGCTTTTTAAGAATCCTGTCGCAGAACTACTTCTTCCACCACTTGCGCAGCATAAAACGATTTCTCCATCGATTTCTTTGATTTCATCTAATCTTGCTTCAATTTCATTCAATGGAATGTTGATGCTTCCTGCTACGTGTCCGCCCATGAATTCTGCTGGTGTTCTTACGTCGATTACGGTTGTTTTTGTTGTTGTCATGATGTTTGAGTTTTAAATTATTGATTTATGTTCTTTTTGTCTTCTTTCTTTTCTTCTTTTTTAAACGAACTTAAAAGCAATCCGCCCATCAACGCACCATACAAAGTACTGTTAAACGGTTTGGAAGTAATGGCACAAGATCCGCTGGCGCAACCTATTAAGCGATAGTAAAGGTATCCAGCGATGCTTCCCAAGATCACTCCGAGGATGGTCCATTTGTTTTTTAAAATCCAGTTTTTTGCCATGTTGCTTTTAATTATGGTACAAAGATAGGGAGATGGGATTGTTTCTACAGTAACTTACGTTACAGAAGGATATGTTTTTGAAATTTCAGGAATCTATTAAGGAGTTTTAGATAAATCATCAGGTTTTAGAATGACACAATTCTGTTTTATTCACAAGGTGCAATTCAGCACGATTCATTTTTTTTGTATATTTGTTTATAAAGATCTATTGCATAGATTTATTAATCCAAGAGCATTTATTAAATAAGACGATAAGCGATGAATACAAGTGAATTACAATCTGAAAAAATTAGTTTGATAAATTGGATTACGCGCCTAGAAGATGAAGCAGTTATTGCTCAATTGAAGAAAATTCAATCTAAGACTGATGATGTTGAATACCCATATCTAAATGATGAGGATATTATCATTCAAGCTGAACTAGCCGAGGAAGAAATCAAATCAGGAAAAACAGTGTCTCATAACGATGCTTACCAAGAATTTAAGAAATGGAAGTAGTGAAAGGTCGTGAAATAATCTGGACTCTCACAGCACTTAAAAACACGAAAAAGATCCATCAATTTTATTCAAAAACTGCAAACAGAGATGTCGCCGATAAGATTGTAGAACAAATATTTAACTATGTAAAATCTCTAAATCATTCGAGTTTTGTTGGACAAGCAGAAGAATGTTTAAAATCATTAAAGAAAGACCATCGATATTTAGTTTTAGATCATTGCAAAATTATTTATAGAGTTGAAAAAAGCAAAGTATTTATTACACACGTTTTTGATACAAGACAAAATCCTAAAAAGCTTAAATGAGTTTTAAGTTTTAAAAAAAACATTACAAACCACTCTTGATGAAATTGAGGAGTATCTTGAAAAAGAACAAGCACGAAATATCGAATAAAAGTGAAAATGTCATTAATGAAAAGAGGCTCTTTCACTTAAGGGTATTTGATGATTTCCGTCAAATCAAAGATAAGTATACCATAGGTGAAATGCCAACAATAAACAAATGTGAAGTCGAAGATGCGGTAATAAAAATATATTTAACTGCATCAAACACAAATGGATTTCATTTTAAGATTCAAATTAAATCTATTAATATTAAAGAAAAATGGAACAACCATTTTGTGAGAAATCATGAACTGTAAAAATAAATGAGTTGTCATTTTTGAATCGTTAAAGGATCTATTTGTTAAGTAGAAGTGATCGAAGTCCTAAATCTCTTCTCTTCTCACGTCAAATCAGAACTCAAACTTTTTAATATTCTCAAACCTCAATCCCCAACATTTTCCAATTTCCCCATTTTAACCCTATCTTTGCCTCAAGCAGTTTAAAGATTAAACTGCTTGAAACAGAATTAGAAATATGGCGACATTAATGTTGGTGCCAACACCTGTTGGGAATTTAGAAGATATAACCTTGCGTGCGTTGCGAATGTTGCGTGAAGCAGATTGCATTTATGCGGAAGATACACGCGTGACGCGAAAATTATTGAATCACTACGAAATATCGAAGCCGGTTTATCCTTTTCATGCGCACAACGAACACCGAACCTTGGATTTTGTGATGGACAAAATCAAGGAAAATAACCTAACTGTTTTGGTTTCCGATGCGGGAACGCCGGGAATTTCAGATCCGGGATTTTTATTGGTTCGCGCTTGCATCGAAGCGGATATTGTGGTTTCATGTTTGCCTGGCGCAACGGCTTTAATTCCAGCTTTGGTTGGAAGTGGATTTGGAAGCGATCGTTTTTGTTTTGAAGGATTTTTACCACACAAAAAAGGCAGACAAACCAAATTGAAAGAATTGGCTTTGGAACAAAGAACGGTTGTTTTGTATGAATCGCCGCATCGATTGGTGAAATGTTTAGGACAAATAGCTGAGTTTTTTGAACCGACACGAAGAGTTTGTGTGGCGCGAGAAATTTCTAAAATATACGAAGAGTTTAAAAGAGGCGAAGTACAAGATGTACTGAAACATTACGAAGCACATCCTCCAAAAGGAGAGATTGTGATCATAATCGAAGGAAAAAATGGAAAAAATTAATTCCCAAGGATTCTTTTTAAAATCATACGGCAAGCCCGAGCAAGCGTTCGAATTGCGTGATTTTGAATTGACGTTGCCCAACGACGACGAAGTTTTAATCGAGTGCGAAGCATTTGGTTTGAATTATGCTGACGTGATGGCGCGCAACAACATGTACAAAGAAGCGCCACCATTGCCCGCGATTCTAGGATATGAAGTTGTTGGGATTGTAAAACACATTGGGAAAAATGTTAATCCAGAAATCTTAAATAAAAGACTAGTAGCTTTCACGCGCTTTGGCGGTTATGCCAAACATGTGAAAACCTTGGCTTCTGCCGTTGCTCCAATCGGAAACATGCCTGCAGAAGAAGCATTAGCTTTGTCCACGCAGTTTGTTACGGCGTATTACATGACGCAATTTGCTAACACGATTCACCCAGGAGATCGCGTTTTAATTCACGCTGCTGCGGGCGGAGTTGGATTGGCATTGATTCAGATTTGCAAATGGAAAGAAGCGATTGTTTATGCCAAAGTTGGAAACGATTCCAAGTTGGAATTTGTCAAAGAATTGGGTGCCGATTACGGAATAAATTACAAAAAAGACGATTACGAAAAAGCGCTTCAAAAAATGCTGAACGGTCACGCGTTGGATTATACTTTCAATCCCGTTGGCGGAACGACCTTCAAAAAAGACATGCGATTGCTTGGCGCTGGAGGGAAAATGGTTTTATTTGGCGGATCTGAATTATCAGGTCGAAAATGGAAAATGCTTTCTACGTTAAACTTTGCCCGACAAATGGGAATCATCGTTCCGATCTTTATGATGATGCAATCCAAAAGTATTTTGGGTGTGAACATGTTGAAAATTGGAGATCGTAGACCTGAAATATTGACGAAATGTTTGAACGAATCGGTAAAATTATACGAATCGGGAATTGTAAAGCCATTTGTAGCGGCTCAATTTTTCGCTGAAGATTTATCAAACGCACATTCTTTATTGGAATCTGGCGAATCGATGGGAAAAGTTTCCGTTTTTTGGAAATCATAAAAATACTTGGAAAGTAAAACCACATATCTACTAAAAGACATCATTTTTGATTTAACAGAAATGACTGCCGCTGATATTTTGGTGGATGTGAATTTGGAGTCGAAGCGAAGCATTGCTTTGGAAGAAAACGAACTTCAATCCAACTTTCAGATTCCATTGAATTCTCTTTGGAAAACGCTTTTAAAAACTACCGTTCAAACCAAACGCATTTCGGATACCGATACGTTGTGTTTGGCAATGCATACCATTCAATGGAATTTTAAGAACAAAGAAGTGTCAACTCCGGTTTTCATTTTTCCCTTGAATTATTCGATTCAAAAAGTCAAGCAAGAAGTTCATTTTTCAGCTGATCCAGAAGTTTATTTTCTGAATCCATTTCTTCAAAATTACTTGAAAAAAGAATTTGATTTGATTTGGGAAAAGGATGATTCACTCGATTATTCGCAAAATACAAGCGCTTTTATCGATTTCTTGAAGGAAAATGAATTTCAATTTGAATTTCAACCTTCGTTAATCGTCGGTAATTTTCACCACCATCGGTTTCAAATCATCAAAGATTTGGAGTCGCTTGCTGAAATGGAATTTAATCACTTGGTGGATGAAGTTTTAGGAAATTCGGTTCCAGAAATGGAGTTAAAATCAGCATTGACAAAACAACAATTACTTGCCGCTGATAAAGATCAAATGTTGGTTTTTGAGCAAATCGATTGTGGAAATACCGTAATTCAAGGTCCGCCAGGAACGGGAAAATCTCAAATTTTGACTAATATTTTGGGTAAATTACTCGACCAAGGAAAGTTGAATTTAGTCGTTTCGGAGAAAAAAGCAGCCTTGGAAGTGTTGGTCAAAAAGTTAAAATCGCACGGATTGGATTTTCTGACTTTTGTCGCAAATGACCAAACCAAACCGCGAGATTTCATTCAAAGTTTGAAAAACAGTTGGCATAAAGTGGAGAATCTGGAGATACATTCCACTCCGAATATGATGCTTTCCGAACAATATTTGGATCAATTGCAATTGACTTTGGATAAATTAAATTCCGATAAATTGATTGGCGACATCCGTCTGGAAGCATTTCATGCCATTCGAAACAAGCGAAATGTCGATTCGATTTCCTACTATTCTGGCGCGCCAACAATTCAAGAATGGTTGAATCAGAAAGAAGTTGTAAAATCAATTTGGGAGAAATTAAACGGGTTTGAAATTTTAAAATCGATAAAACAAGTTGCTTTTTGCGAAATAGAACGGTTTGATCAGCAATTAAGCTCGTGGAAAAAAACGCTTTCAGTACTCAATGCCAATTTTGAAATTCAAAGTGCTTTGGATGCTGAAGATTTGATTCGACAAACGATTCGTTGTCAGTTGGTGGAGAATGAATTGGGAAAAAAATCGTACACTTTGTTTAAGTCCACCAGCAAACGCAAACAGTTTTACAAATTGCGGCTGTTGTATCTCGAACAAAAAAGCAAGTTGGATTTACTCGAATCCGAAACCCAAAATTGGAAACAAGTGCCTTCTGAAAGTTTACTCGAAACTTGGGAAAACAACCTGCAAGGAAGCTGGTGGAAAAAACGGAAAGCGCAAGCGGATATTAAAAGCCAATTGATTCACTCGAATCTGTTACCGACCATTGCGTTGACGAATTGTCGAACGTATTTGGATGCTCAAAAAGAATTGCAGACTACGATTAATTCCTTGATTCAAATTGGAATCGAACGACCAGAAATCGAATTGGAAAGCACGACTTATTTGTTCAATCAATTGGAAAAGGAAGACGAGACGGAATTGAAAAAGGCATTTGATTTATCAGTTTCTTATCGAAGAAATTTAATTCAAAACGGTGAAAAAATTCAAAACGTACTTCGTGAAATCAACCGCGTTTTTTATTTAGAACCAAAAGATAACTTATTAGAAACTATTGAAAAAGCAGCAATCAACAGCGAACGCTTGATTCAATCTAAAATAGACATTCAAAAACTTTCTGCTGAAGTTTATTCCGTGTTGCAAAGATCCACATCGCCAGAAGAAGCAGAACTGTTGGTTCTGAAATCCAATTGGGTCAAGTTCGAATCCAATTTTCCAGCTTTGGCGCAATTTGATGGAACGGCAATTAAGAGCTTGGTTGATACAATTCTAGCAACCCAACAAGCGGAAAGAAAGCTATTCATCGATTCAATTTTAGAAAGAATACAGCAACAGTTTCAAGCATATCATCACATTTTAAGAACGCCGTCGGCTAAATTACCGGCTGATGAAAAGGAATTGAAAAAGACCTTAAAACGCGGAAAAGCAATTTTGGTAAAAGAGTTTTCCAAAACCAAACAACATCTGACCATCCGCGAACTGTTGAGCGGAGAAGCCCGCGTTTGGATAGAATTGCTGCAACCCATTTGGTTGAGCACGCCAACGCAAGTAGCGATTCATTTTCCGATGGAAAAAGGCTTGTTCTCGCACGTAATATTCGATGAGGCGAGTCAGATTCCACTGGCGCACGCTTTGGGATCCTTGCAACGCGCTTCGCATGCGGTTGTTGCGGGTGACGAACAGCAAATGTCGCCCAGCTATTATTTCTCAAGCAGTTCCAAAGGGGTAGATTTATTGCACCAAGCCAATTATCACTATAACAAAGGTCAACTGAAGCACCATTACCGAAGTGAACATCCAACGCTGATTGAATTTTCAAATCGACATTTTTACGACAATCAATTGATCGTTTATCCTGCACATCAGCATGCTGAAAAACCGATTCAGATTCACTTTGTTGAGAACGGAATTTTCACAGACCGACAAAATGTTGGCGAAGCAAAAAAAGTTGCTACTCAAATTGAGAAATCACTTTCAAGTTCCGACACCTTGGGGATCGTCGCCTTTTCAGAGCAACAATTAAACTGCATTTGGAAACAATTATCCGCTTTGGCGAGAGAGAAACTAACCGAGAAGATCGAAAAATCCGAAGCTTTTTTCAGAACTTTGGAACAAGTACAAGGCGATGAATGCGACGAATTAATCATCAGCTTTGGTTATGGAAAAAACGAAGATGGTGATTTCCACTTCCGATTCGGACCATTAAATCAGCAGTCGGGAAGTAAACGGTTGAACGTGTTACTCACCAGAGCTAAAAAATCCATTCACTTTTTCACCTCAGTTCAAGCAGCAGATTTTGAAATCAACACCAATGAATCCATCAATTTATTGCGTTTGTTCTTGATGCAAAATGAAGTTCAATCAAGCAGCAAAGAGTTGGTGTTTCCCTTTGGTTTGAAACCAGTTGTTTCAGGTAATAAACTGATTTTCAAATGTATTGCAGTTCATTTGCCGGATGCAAGAGAACTCGTTACGATGCATGAAGTATTGCAAAATCGCGGTTGGAAAATCACGTATGACTAGTGAAGTTAAACACGATTAAAATAATTGCTAAATCAATCTTGCTTTAGACTCACACAGTCAATTATCATGTAGTTCGACCAACAATTCTTGCATTCGTAGTTGATAAACTAGGATTATTGAATCGAATAATTATATTTGTAAGACAATAAACTATTAATTAAACACAGCTACTTATGCAAAGAACGAAAAGGTTTTCTTTGATTGTTTTCATTTTTGGAATTGTTTTAAATGTTTCAGCACAACAAGAAGGCACTGTCAAGGTGTTGACAGAAGAAGAAATGAATGCTGAAAAAAGCGAAATTCCGGTGAAAGCACTCGAAAAGTTCAACGAAGGAATCTCCGCTTTTGAACAGAAAAACTACACATTATCCATTCAACTATATACAGAAGCAATTTCGATTGCACCTGAATTTGCGAAGGCATATTTGAATAGAGCTTACGCACAATTGGAATTGAAAAAAGGCAAAGAAGCGAAAGCTGACTTTGAAAAAGCAGTTGGATTAGACAATGATTTGCACCAAGCCTATTTTGAGTTGGCCATCATGGCAGAATCAGGAAAAGACACCGCTGCTGCACTCGAGTTGTATGGAAAAGCGATCGCTTCTAACAAGGAACAAGCAAATTATTATTACCAACGGGCAGTGATTCTTTTTGGTGAGTCTGATTTTGAAAATGCCAAAAAAGACTTAACAGCGGCTATTGCTTTGAAAAAAGATTATGCGTTTGCCTATAACGATCGTGGCAGTGTAAACCGTGAATTGGGAGATTTAAATGCGGCTATAAAAGATTATCAGGCTGCTGCTGCTTTGGATCCAAAATCTAAAATAGCCTATAACAACTTGGGTAGTGCGTATCGTAAAAGTGGTGATTTTGACAATGCAATCAAAGCATATTCCGAGTCTTTAAAAATCGACAATCAATTTTACTTAGCGTACAATAACCGAGGTTTTGCCAAATATGAAAAAGGGGATTACGAAGGTGCTATCAAGGATTTCCAGGAAGCAATCAAAGTTAAAAGTGACTATGCTTTCGCCTTCAACAACCTGGCGAGTGTTCATTTGAAAATGAAAAATTACAAAGATGCGGTTTCTGCTTGTGATCAAGCAATCAACATTGATGGAGATTACGGGTATGCTTATTACAACCGCGGTGTTGCATATGAAATGTTGAGAGATGAGTCCAAAGCTTGTCAAGACTGGGGAAAGGCTGCGGATTTAGGAGTTGAATCTGCTAATACGTATTACAACAACAGTGATTGTAAAAATCAATAAACTTTAAAAAACAGAGATATGAGATTCATTTATTTAATCACTTTATTGTTATTGCCTTCTGTTTACTTTGCTCAAAATGTAGAGTTTGACAAGAATATTTTTAAAGATCAAAAATCAGAATTCAAGGCTGCCATGAAGAATTACGATGCCGGTGACGGATACTTTTTTTCGGAGCCATTTCCTCAATATGCTGCCGCATTACCGCTTTATGAAGAAGCCAACAAGTTCAATCCCAACAATGCGATGTTGAATTTTAGAATAGGCGTTTGTTACCTAAATTCAAATTTGAAGTTCAAAGCATTGGGGTATTTTGAGAAAGCAAAATCATTGGATTCAAAAGTAGATCAAGACATTCACTTTTATTTAGGTCGCAGTTATCAATTGGTTCGCCAGTGGGATAAAGCCATTACATCTTATTCATTATACATCAAAACTGCCAATCCTAAAACAGCTGGAGACAAGGTAGGAATAGCTTCCAAGAAAATAGCCGAATGTAACCAAGGTGTTAAGTTGGAAAAAACTCCTGTTCGAGTTTGGATCGATAACATGGGTGAGGCTGTGAATAGTGAATTCCCTGAATACGGGATGATTATGAATGCCGACGCATCTGAAATTTACTTCACAAGCCGTAGACCATCTACTACAGGTGGAGGAATAGACGATTACAATGGTGGTTGGTATGAAGATATTTACACTTCTTCCAAAATTAAAAAAGGGTGGACGCCTGCGGTAAACGTTGGAGATCCAATTAACACAAAAGGGCACGACGCTGCTGTTGCTTTGAGTGCTGACGGTTCTAAAATGATTATTTACATCGACGACAAAGGAGATGGTAACTTGTACGAAAGTTTCAGAAAAGGAGATTCTTGGAGTAAACCTAAGAAAATGAGCAACGACATTTGCTCTCCTTACTGGGAATCTTCTGCTTGGTATAGCAGTGATGGTAAAAAATTATATTTTACTTCTGATAGACCTCTAACTAAAAAAGGAGATGCGAAAGACAAAGACATTTACGTAGCGACTTGGAATGAAGATAAGAGTTCTTGGGGAAATGTGGAAAGACTTCCAGACAATGTAAATTCACCATACGATGAAGAAGGTGTGTTTATGCACCCGGATGGAAAAACATTGTATTTCTCTTCCAAAGGAAACTCAACCATGGGTGGCTATGATATTTTCTATACCGTTTTACAGCCAAATGGTAAGTGGTTGGATCCTGTAAATGTTGGCTATCCAATTAATACGCCAGATGACGATGTGTTCTTTGTTGTTTCTGCTAGTGGTAAACATGCCTACATGACTTCTTTCAGAGAAGATGGTTTTGGAGAGAAAGATTTGTATAAGATTACGTTCTTAGGTGAAGAAAAACAACCGATGTTGAATTCAGAAGATATTTTACTGGCAAGTTCTGGTACACCGATGAGAGAAAAGGTAATTGAGCCTAAATTGGAGGTTAAACGTAGTTCGATGGCACTTTTGAAAGGAGTAACCTACGATGCAAAAAGTAAAAAACCAATCGAAGCAAGCATTGAATTGATCGACAATACGACCGGAGTTGTGTTGGCAGTTTTCAACTCAGATCCAGTTTCTGGTAAATACATGGTTTCTCTTCCTGCTGGAAAAAACTACGGAATTGCGGTTAAAGCAACCGGATATTTATTCCACTCTGAAAACTTTGACATTCCTTTAGAAAGCGATTATCAAGAGTTTACAAAAGACGTCTACATGAAGAAAATTGAAGTGGGTGAGGTAATCGTTCTGCGAAACATTTTCTTTGACTTGAATAAATTCTCTTTGAGAAATGAATCTCAAAGTGAATTGGACCGTTTGACAAAATTGATGCAAGACAATCCATCTTTGAGAATTCAAATCAGTGGTCACACCGATTCACGTGGTTCTGCTGCCTTAAATAAAGAGTTGTCAGCTAATAGAGCCAAAGAGGTAGTTGACTACTTAGTTGACAAAGGAATCAGTAAAAGTAGATTGGAGTCAGCAGGTTATGGTAAAGACCAACCGATCGTAACCGACGCTCAAATTGCAGTTTTGAAATCAACCAAAGCAAAAGAAGACGCACATCAAGAAAACAGAAGAACTGAATTTAAGATTATCAGTAAATAAGCTTCTGAAGTTTGGTTAGAATATGTGAGAGACCCGCAATGAACTGAGAGATGTTTGTTGCGGGTTTTTTGTTGGAGTTGATAAGGATTATAAATTAGTTTTTTGAATAATCTCATACTTACCAGTTTTTTATTTTATTAGCTGCTATTGAGGCAATTATCAGCCGGTCGAATAATTTTTCCCCGAAGTATCTTCGGT
>SMEQ01000123.1_pt1 | contig 24461 bp, 23 predicted proteins | sample 2456281 | NCBI WGS metagenome assembly SMEQ01 (sample SAMN10132596, study PRJNA489261) | soil metagenome | isolation source: day1 antibiotic-loamy sand soil ammended with raw manure from dairy cow... | place: USA | collected 2015-04-01
TGGTCTACAATGGTGATGTTTTTTCTGTCAATGCAGAATCCTTGGTTAACATGCAGGATGTCAATGAATCCGTTAATTTAAATTTTTCGGACTTAAACTTGACGTCCGCACCTACATTTAATGGATCCACTTCTTCCACCAATAATCAAGTAATTACCCTGGATGCTGGTTCGGCTGAATTGCACGAAGTAAATTTTAAATCGGGATTAATTACTTTAAATATCTCGTCTGAGTTAGCTCATGATTTAATGTGTACCATTACATTTCCGAGCTTGACTATTAATGGAACAGCCGTTACAAGAACAGTTTCACTTAATTATACAGGTACGGTTTTAATAAATTAAATGCAACCATCTCAACCACGATCAACGGAACAGGTGAAGCTATTTCAGGAGCAGAAAACACGACAGTAGATTTTGGGTTTAACAACATGCGTTTTTCAAATGTGAAAGGTTATTTTGGACAAAACAGCATGGGGATATCTGGAGATACCGTTCTTTTAAAATTATTTCAAAATTCAACCGCTGGATTCTTTGAGTTAGTTAATCCTAAAATTAAATTTTTAGCCGATAACTCTTTTGGATTTCCAATTCGCTTAAATTTTTCTAATTTGAAAACGATTGACATTTCAAACGGAAATGAAGCCGTTCTAACTGGATTTCCAACTGTTTTTAATATTGCAGGAGCTAGTTCGATGGGACAAAGTGCACTTTCAGATTTTGAATTAAACACGAGCAATACAAACAACTTGTCTACAGTTGTTTCTTCGGTTCCGAAATATTTCGTTTTTTCCGCCAACGCACAATCCAATCCAAATGGGAATGTGGCTCCTTTAAATTTCATGACTGAAGACAGTAAGTTGAAGATTAGGACAGAAGTTGAATTGCCTTTAGAAGGATCTGCATACGGATTTGAATTGAAAGACACCGTTGAATTTAATTTTAATGAAGATGTTTCTCAATTAGAAACCGTCATGTTTCGATTGAATATAGACAATGGATTTCCTGTTGAACTAAAATCACAAATCGTTTTTTTAGATGAGAATTACCTTCCCGTTTTCACCGTTTTTAATACACCGGAATCGCTTGTATTATCTGCGTTGGTAAATAGTTCAGGGCGTGTAAATAAGCGTACACAAAAAATTACAGACATTCACTTAAATGCTTCTCAGATAGCGCTACTTCCGAATGTAAAACATTTGTTGATCAAGGCAGTATCTCAAACTTTAAATGGCCCTAGTGGTCAGGTGGTGAAACTATATGACGATTATACGCTGAAGTTGAAATTAGGGCTTCAAGTTCAAGGAAAAATCCAACTATAAACATTTAATAAAAGAAAGATGAATCATTTAAAATTCAAAAATAATTTTCTTTGGGCTTCGATTTTATTCCTTTTTATTGGAGGAAATACAATTGCACAAAAAAACTTCACCTTTTATGCCCTCGATAATACGGCACAATCTCACTATTTAAATCCTGCATTTAAACCTTCCGCAAATGTATTTGTTAGCTTTCCAATTATACCAATGCAAAGTTTTGGGGTCTCTAACAGCGGGTTTAATCTGAATCACGCATTACGAACCAGAACACAAGATGATTCTTTGCAATTGGATCCGGATGGAGTAGTGAGCAAACTGGCAAAAAGAAACTTCATGACAGTCGAAAGCTACAATGAACTCTTTGCTTTTGGCTTTCGTGTAAAGAAAAATTACTTCAGCTTTGGGATTACGAATAGATTACATGCCAATTTCATTTACACCAAAGACTTATTGCAACTGGGCGTAGAAGGTAATGGGAAATCTTTTCTTGGTGAGCGAGCAAGTCTTGATGGAACAGGCGTCAATGTAAATTCCTATGTGGAATACGCTGTTGGATTCAATCGAGAAATCAACAAAAAACTGGCAGTTGGAGCTCGATTTAAGCTGCTTTCTGGAATTGCAAATGTAAATACCCGAAAAACAGAATTTGGTTTGCACACAGATAAAACTACATTTGACTTGACCATTGATGGTTCCGCAACGATTAATACCTCTGCAATAAAACCCTTTTATGATACGCTAGCACCAGACAATTACAACCCAAGTACAAATGCTTATAATTTTAAAAACATGGGAATTGCGATCGATTTGGGTGCAAAGTATGAACTTACGGATAAAATAAAAATCACTGCCAGCTTACTCGATTTAGGTTTCATTACTTGGAAAACAGATAATGCCACTTTTGTGACCAACGAAGTGGATTTTAGATTTGAGGGTGTGAATTTGAATCAGTTTTTAAAAGATTCTGCGGATGCTGTATTTAATCAGCTTCAAGATACATTGGAAACTGTCTTCTCACAACAAGAAAACAATGACACATACCGAACGGGATTAGCAACACGGTTTTATTTAGGTGGAACGTATGATTTAACGAAAAGTATTAACGTGGGTGCGACATTGTATAGCGAGGTTATTAAATCACGTTATCGAGCAGCTGTAATTGTTTCAAGTACGGTTAAATTAAAAAGTTGGTTAAGTGCAACGGTAAATTATTCACAGTATGCTAGATCATTTGGAAATGTCGGAGTTGGACTTTCACTTCGCGGTGGACCGATTCAGTTTTTCGTAGCTTCTGACAATGTATTGGCATTTTTTGCTCCACAAAAATCTAAAAACTTTCACGCAACATTTGGCTTGAATTTATTGTTTGGTAAACCAGATAAAGTCGTTGAGAAGAAAGCAAGTTACGAGTAAAATATAGAGCAATCCGTGATTTCGAACCAAGAAATATCAGCTCGAAATCACGGATTATGAATTACGCTGATCAATTCCCCAAAGCATTTTCTGACGAATGGTATTTAAGAAATTGTTGTCCTCAAACTTCACCACATTCAACATGAATTTAGCTTTTCGAATAATAATCTCTTCACCTGCTGCAATGTTTTTTGTTTTGGAATCCAAACTCACCAAGTAACTTTTTTCTCTTCCTTCCACCGATAATTTGATTTCCAAGTTATCTGGAACAACCATCGGGCGTACATTCAAGTTGTGTGCCGCAATTGGAGTGAGAATGTGAACGTGACAACCCGGTGTGATTATGGGACCTCCACAACTCAGGCTATACGCAGTAGATCCAGTTGGTGTGGCAACAATCAATCCATCTGCCCAATAAGAATTCAGGTATTCTTCACCCAGCGTGGCATTGACTGTGATCATCGAAGCGGTATCTTTCTTGTGAACAGTTACTTCGTTGAGTGCAAAATTATCTTCTCCGAAAATTTGATTTTTAGTTTCAACACGCAGCAAAGACCTCTTTTCATAGATGTATTTTCCTTGCTTGAATAATTCTATCGTTTGTTCAATTTCATCGCGACGAATGTTTGCTAGAAAACCCAATCTTCCAGTGTTTATTCCAAAAATAGGAACCCCAGAATCGCGAATAAACCCTACTGTTTTAATGAACGTACCATCGCCACCAACACTAATTACCAAATCAATTCCGGTTTGAAAATCGAGGTGTGAGTTAAAGGTTTCAAGCTCGTCAACACCCTGAATTTTAGTGCGCAAAACATTCTTCAAATTGAATTCAACAATTGGATTCCAACCTTGCTTCTGGATGATGGATATTAAGTTTTCGAAATCAAGCAAATCCTCTTTTGAACTTGTTTTCTTTCCGTAAATCGCTATATTCATAAGCTACATATTCAAATAGTTAAGGAGTGAATCGTAACGCGTTTGAAGATCGTCATCGAAATTACTTTTTTGATAGGACGCATGAATGACATAGTCGTAGCGTTCAAAGGTTCGAAGAATTCGATCTAACTCCAACTCATTGATTTTTAAAGTAACATCCAATTTTGTAGAATCCGGAGAGGAAGTGATGTAGCTGCTGAGTATTTTGGCATTGTTGCTCTCCACGATTTGAGCAATCTGAGCCAATGAATAATCAATTCGATTGACTTCAAGAACAATAATTCCACCCGTTTCCTTGATGCTTCCAGTATTTGAAATCATATTCACGAGCTTGTAAATACTCGTACAACCCAAATAACTTTCGTCTTGATCTAAAACGGGTACAACGGTGATTTTATGTTCCGAAACTCGAAATAAAACTTCGTAAATATGTGCGTCAGCCTTGACATAAGGTCGTGGCAAATGGTCGAAAAGTTGATCCAACGCTTTGGACAAGTCCATTTTGTCCAAAATATCAGATTCCGAAACTAGTCCAACAAAATTTCCATTTTTAAGAACGGGAAGATGCGTCACCTTAAATTCTTCCATCCATCGCAAAGCAATCTCACCCGTGTCGGTGTGCGTTAATGGTGGAATCTCGTCTGTAATTAAATCTTTTGCTGTCATTGTATGGCCAAAGTACTAAATTAGTTGATAATTCTTAAATTTGCATTAAATATTTCGAATTATGTCCACAAAGTTAAGTGTAAACATCAATAAAATTGCAACAATTCGCAATGCGCGAGGAGGAGATGTACCCAATGTGGTTCAAGTTGCGATCGATTGCGAACGTTTTGGAGCGCATGGAATCACGATACACCCGCGTCCAGATGAACGCCACATCACCACGCAAGATGTTTACGATTTACAGAAAGTGGTTACGACCGAATTAAATATCGAAGGATATCCAGACGAACGTTTCATGAAAATGATTGCGGAGATTCGTCCTGCTCAAGCAACCTTAGTTCCAGATCCACCAAATGTGTTGACTTCGAACGCTGGTTGGGACACTGAAAAAAACTTGGAGCTTTTACAAGGCCTAATTTCAGAAATTAAAGCATTGGGTGTTCGAACTTCCATTTTTGTAGATACGAACCCGAACAACATTGCTTTCGCAGCCAAAACAGGAACGGATCGTATTGAGTTGTACACTGGACCATTTGCAGAAGACTATTCTGCTAATCCGCAAAAATCAATTGAAGCTTACGTAAAAGCGGCCATTCAAGCACATGAACTGGGAATGGAAATTAATGCTGGTCATGATTTGAGCCTAGATAATTTACGCTATTTCAAAGAAAACATTCCGATGTTAGCAGAAGTTTCTATTGGTCATGCCTTGATTTCAGATGCACTGTATCTTGGATTAGAAAATACGATTCAACAGTATTTGCATCTTTTAAGAGACTAATCTTTTATTCGAAATATTCGTATTGATTGAATTTCAAGATGGTGATAAAATTGGATTTAACATCCCGACTCAGAAGGTAAGAAATCAATCCTGTTTTTGAATTGTAGATGATTTGAATGTCCACCAAAAAATCTCCATTCTTATAAATTGCTTTTTCAGTTACATTTCCATCTTCGTCGTACTTGAACTCAATTTCTTGATTGGCATTTGAATTGGCACTCGAAACGCTTGTGATTTTTGAAATCCATCCTTTCTCGGTATAACTGTAAACCGTTTTTTTGGTTTCATAGGTCATTTTCAAACGTTCCTCCCTACTCAATAAATAACCATCTGAATGATAATAACTCATCTCATCTAAATAGGGAAAACCATAGTTATTATAAATGGTTTTTTTGGTTTGATTTGTAAAATCCTCATAACTCATGGTCTCAAAGTTGATGACTGTGCTTCGCTCAAAAACGGGAGAAATTGAAGAATTAAGCGAATCAATATCGCGACGGTATTCTTGGCGTATAATTCTTCCCTTTTTATCATATTCGTAATGCGTGGAGAAAAATCCGCGGTGGTCTTTATCACGTTTGTACTTTAGTTTCCCTGAAGCGTTATAGCCATAAAAAGAAACCAAGGTGTCGATCGTATTTTCGTATTTCTTGGTTTCATATCCTTTAATTAATTGACCTTGTTCATTAAATTCAAAATCTACAATGAATTCGGTGTCGCGTAAAATATCACCCATTTTTTTATGGGTGTAAGTACCCTTCAGTATTTTTATTTTATTATTTTTAATGAATTCTTGATTAAAGAAAGGCACATCTGTAAAAGCATTTCCTTTGGAATTGTCTAACATTTGTGATTTTCCAATCAGGGGAATGAAAGAAAGTATGATTAAAAGATATTTCACCTTGCAAAAAAACAAAATTTGAAACGAATAGAGCCATCTTTTAAGATAATTTGTACGCATACCATTGTTGAAAAGATAACAATTCATGAGAGAATAGAAATTTAAATCAAAATAGCTGCCCCAAACGGTGCTTTCAATTATCTTTGTAGGATGCAAAAAACATGGTACGGAAATAATTTTCGCCTGGGTGTTCTAGGCGGTGGACAGTTGGGAAGAATGATGATACAAGAAGCAATCAATTACAACATTCATGTACATTGCTTGGATCCTGATTCAAATGCGCCTTGTAGAGACATTTCTCATTCTTTTACCCACGGTTCTCTTACTGATTTTGAAACAGTTTATAATTTCGGGAAAGACAAACACGTCATCACCGTTGAAATTGAACACGTCAACATTGAGGCTTTGGAGAAATTACAAAGTGAAGGAATTCGCGTTTTTCCACAGCCACATATTTTGAAAATGGTTCAAGATAAAGGATTGCAAAAAACATTTTACCGCGATCATGAAATAGCAACTCCAGATTTCTATTTGGTTGATAACAAAGCTGAAATCACTCAATACCAAGCCGAATTTCCGTTCATGCAGAAAATGCGAAAAGGAGGTTACGATGGTAAAGGAGTTACTGCACTAAAGTCAGCAGCTGATTTAGAAAACGCGTTTGACGTTCCGAGTGTATTGGAAAAATTCGTTGATTTTGAAAAGGAATTATCGGTGATTGTTGCTCGAAATGAAAAAGGGGAAACAATGGCATATCCAACGGTTGAATGTGAATTTAGTCCAGAAGCTAATTTGGTAGAATTCCTTTTTGCACCAGCGGAAATCAATTCAGAAATTGAAGAAAAAGCTAAGAAATTAGCGATCGAAATCATAGAAAAACTGGAAATGGTTGGAATTTTAGCGGTTGAATTGTTTTTAACCAAATCAGGTGAAATCTTGGTAAACGAAATTGCTCCAAGACCACATAACTCTGGTCATCAAACGATTGAATGCAACGTAACTTCTCAATTTGAACAACATTTGCGCAGTATTTTAAATCTTCCATTGGGTTCGACCAAAATCATTCAGCCAGGCGTGATGATTAATTTGTTAGGCGAAAAAGGATTTGAAGGCGACGCAGTTTACCGCGATTTGGAAAAAGCCATGGCGATGGAAGGTGTTCACGTTCATTTATACGGAAAAGCGAAAACCAAACCGTTCCGCAAAATGGGTCACGTAACGATTGTTGCTGAAGAATTAGCAACTGCGAAAAAAACCGGTCGATCCATTTTGAATTTAATACGAGTAGAAGCATAAAATCATTCACATAAATAAATTAAAGAATTATGGTAGGAATTATCATGGGAAGTAAATCAGATCTTCCAATTATGCAAGACGCGTCGAACATCTTGATTAAATTAGGTGTTCCATACGAAATCAACGTAGTGTCGGCACACAGAACACCAGAATTGATGTTTGAATATGCTAAAAATGCGCACAAAAGAGGCATTAAAGTGATTATCGCAGGAGCTGGAGGTGCGGCGCATTTACCAGGAATGACGGCATCTTTAACGCCACTTCCAGTGATCGGAGTTCCGATTAAATCGAGTAATTCGATCGACGGTTGGGACAGTGTATTATCCATCTTGCAAATGCCAAACGGAATTCCAGTTGCAACAGTAGCATTAGACGGAGCAAAAAATGCGGGAATTTTAGCAGCAAAAATTTTAGCCACTTCCGATGAAAAACTGCTTCAAAAATTAGTGAATTTTATGGATGAGATGAAAGAAGCGGTTTTGGCGAGTGGGAAAACTTTATAAGAATTGAAAATAACAACTTCTGATTATCGGTAAGTTATAAAATATGAAAGTTGCAATTGAGAAATCGATTGCAACTTTTTTTTGAGATGCGATTTTTGGAGTTGGCAATGTCTGATAACATTCGGTTTTTTGGAGTCAGTTTAGACTGACTGTTAAAAAATAGAAATGAAAATCCTGCTTTAGGCAAAACTTTGCTAGGTTCATTCAACAGTTTTCCTCAATTAAAAAACCTAAAAAAGCATTTTATCGTCGAATTCAATCATACAACAAATACTTACTTCTAATCTTGCGAAACGTTTGAATTTCTGGTTTCCACGATGCTCGAATTTCTTTTTCCTTCCAGCCTTCGTTGATTTGTTTTCTCAACTCGGAAGTTCCGGCCAAGCGATCAAAGAATGCATTTTGATTGATGAACGGAATGCTGTCACCTAGTAATTCTTTGGCTTCTAAAATCCAATTCAAACTGAAATGATAAAGTCGTTTTTTTGCTTCACTTTGCAAATCGTGTCCATAACACAATTTATTTTCCCAAAGTGGATTTTTAGCTCCAAAGCTGGAGATCGGAGTAAAACTAAATTCCAAGGATGGAAAGTTGGGATGACCAAAAACTTCGAAAGGTCTTTCCGTGCCACGGCCAACGCTAACCGTTGTACCTTCAAACAGGCAAAGACTTGGATACAGGGCAATCGCTGCGTCTGACCTCAAGTTCGGACTTGGAGGAACTGGCAGTGAATAATGTGTTTTATGGGAGTAGTTTTTACAAGGAACAATTTCTAAATCACAAACTAAACTATCTGCCAACCATCCTTCGCCGTTAATCATCAGCGCATATTCACCAATGGTCATACCATAAACCACAGGAACGGGATGCATGCCAACAAAAGACACTTGATTTTCATCGCGAACGGGACCATCAACGTAATGTGCATTTGGATTAGGACGATCGAGTACAATGACTGGAATGTTATTTTCAGCACAACTTTCCATGACGTAGTGCAAAGTAGAAATATACGTATAAAAACGAACCCCCACATCTTGGATATCAAAAACAACAACATCTACATCTGATAATTGCGTGGCTTTTGGCTTTTTATTGTTCCCGTATAAGGAAATTAAAGGAAGTCCGGTTTTGGCATCTCTTCCGCTCGCTACGCGTTCTCCTGCATCGGCATCACCTCGAAAACCATGCTCAGGAGAAAACACTTTAACAACCTGTATTCCAAGAGCAAGTAACGTATCTACCAAGTGGGTTTCGCCAACCAGCGAAGTTTGATTTCCGACAATGGCAACCCGCTTGTTTTTAAGGGAATCAGAATAAAGATTCAACCGCTCTGAACCAACCAGTAATTGAGCTGATTTGACAATTTTAATTTCCTCAGAAAGAGTAACCGCCTTCTGCTCTTCAATCTTTTTCCAGTCGTGATTTTTACGTCCTTTTTTCTTAGGAATCTCTTTCTCAACAACCACATGTTTGCCTTCGTCGTTACGACGTTTCTGATATTTATTATCTTTGTTCAAAACCCCACATGAAAACACGAAAATCAACAAAATACCAGTCAGACACAAATGCTTTGTGTACTTTAGCAACTTATTTGTATAAAAATTGAAATTCGAATATTTCATAGCGCGCAAAATCCTTAAAAATGAGGTCGAAGGTAAGAAAGTTTCTCGACCTATTGTGCGTATTTCCATTATTAGTATCAGTTTAGCGATGGTTGTCAACCTGATAACTATTGCGGTTGTCACTGGTTTTCAGAAAGAAATACGCGACAAAGTAATTGGGTTTGGCGCACATGCGGTAGTTACAAAAGCAGGCGAAGCTTCCATCTTTGAAAGCAATCCCATTTTGAAAGATCAGTTCTTTTATCCAACTTTAGAGAAGTCAGATCAAGTAGTACACATTCAGCCAGTTGCATACAAGCCAGGCTTGTTGCAATCCGACTCCAAAGGAGATGAACAACAAGAAATTCAGGGAATCATGATGAAGGGCGTGGATGAACGTTATGATTGGAATTTCTTCAAGGAAAATCTGATCTCGGGACGACTTCCAGCATTTAAAAAAGACCGTATTTCAGAGGAGATTCTGATTTCAAATCGCATTGCGAAAGATTTGAATTATAAAATTGGGGATCAGGCTCGTGCTTTTTTTGTGAAAAACAAACCGGTTAAAAAAATGTTCGAAATTGTCGGAATTTTTGAGACTGGACTGGAAGATTTCGATCGTGAATTGATTGTTGGAGACATTCGTCAAATTCAAAAACTAAACGATTGGGGAATTCAAGCATCGATTGCCATTGCGGATACGGTCAACTCAAATGGACACCTGATTATTCGTTCAGATGTTGTTGGGGGAAATGGAAATTATCAATACGATTGGGGAAATGGGTATGAAGGCTATTCTGGGCATATTTTCTTCCCGCGAAATGACACGGTCATCCGAGTTGTTGTTTCAGACTTCTGGACCTTCATTGCCAATAAAAATGATCCATCCACCATTCCAGATACGGCTTATTTAAAAATATCAGTTTCAGGAGATAAGAATTCTTATTTTCCATATGATTTAGATGAAGATAAAAAGTTAAAAAAGAAGTTTTTGGACGAGACTGGTTTCAAGTATCAAATCACCGCAGGTCCAAAAACGATTACCATTGAACGCATCGACGGCAAAGGAAGTTTTGAACATTACGTAGGTGCTTTTGAGTTTACCTTACGCGATTGGGACAAATTAGAGGAAGATGTGACGTTTTTGAAACGACAAATTCAATTTCAACATACTGAGCAAGACGACTTACGTGTTGTTAGCATTGTCGATAGTCAGAATGACATTTTTGTGTGGCTTGGATTCTTAGACATCAATGTTTGGATTATTTTGATTTTGATGGTTTTAATCGGAATTATCAACATGAGTTCGGCCTTGTTGGTGATGATTTTAGTAAAAACCAATTTCATCGGAATCATGAAGGCCATGGGCGCCACGAATTGGACAATTCGAAAAGTATTCCTGTATCAAGCTGGTTTCTTGATTCTTCGCGGTATGTTTTGGGGTAATTTGATTGGAATTTCATTCTGTTTACTGCAACAACACTTTAGAGTTATAAAGTTAAACCCTGAAGTTTATTACTTAAATGCCGTACCAATGGACATTAGTATATGGGCAATTCTCGTCCTGAATGCTGCGACTTTGGTTGTTTGTGTTTTGGCCTTGATCATACCATCGTTCGTCATCACCCGAATTTCTCCGGTAAAAGCGATTCGTTTCAATTAATCAAAACAATTACAAGGCGGATCAAATTCGATGCGCATCCATGTCAAGCGAGACTTCCAGCTGGTTTGAAAACTCGGCGAATACGACAATCCGTGCAGACTCAATGTTTTCAATTGCGGCATCACTAAAAACGCCTGAGGGAAATCCGCAACCGGCGTATCGGATAAGTCCAAGTATTCCAAGTGAGCTAAAAACTCGATGCATTCTGGAAGCTTAGTAAAATTATTTCTAGATAAAATTAATTTTTGAATGTTCCGCATGCGACAAATCAACAGAGGAAAGTTTTTAAAATTATTTCGATGGATGTTTAACGTTTGAAGAGAATCAAAATCAACCATAAAATCAGGCAGAGAAGTCAATTTGTTTTTGCTGAAATCGAGGTAAACAACTTGTTTATACTTTTCCAATTCAGCAGGAACCTCCGTTAATTTTAATTTTTGAAAAGAGATGGCGCGCACCTCACTTGGATCCATTTTTTGCGCTTCATCCCACGAATAAACTCGAGGTGTGTCGCTATTCTTTGCGAATGTAAAAGAAGTACTAAAGATTAAAAATAGTCCGAACAGTCTGATCATCTTGGTGCAATTGTGCAACTAATTCGTCTACAGATTGGAAACGAAATTCATCACGGATTCGATCTAACAAATATAACTTAATTTTTTGACCGTATAGATCTTCCGAAAAATCAAAAATATAGACTTCGATTTTGATGGAAGTATCTGCGGTTACAGTTGGATTCGTTCCAATACTCAACATTCCATAAACCATTCGCCCGTCTTCTAGCTCCACTTTTACGGCATAAATTCCGATTCGAGGAATTATCTTCAAAGGATCTTCGACTTGGATATTAGCCGTTGGATAACCAATGGTTCGTCCCAAGGCGTTGCCATGAACCACCGTTCCTGAAAGTTCAAAAGGTTGATCGAGATACAGGTTGGCGGTTTTGATATCGCCTGACATGATTGCTTGCCTAATTTTTGTAGAGCTGACATCCACTTCGTCAATTTCATGTGCTGGAATTTCAATCACTTGAAATGGTAAAGCATGACTGAGTTTTTTAAGATGTTCTAGTGTTCCTTGTCGATTTTTCCCAAATTGATGATCGTATCCCACTACAATCACTTTCATCCGCAGCTGATCGATCAGATAATCTTTAACAAAATCAGCAGCAGTGACGTTCGCAAAATCCATGGTGAACGGAAAAACAATCAAATGCTTTAGCCCAAGAGCGCGCAGGTTTTCAATTTTTTCAGCTTGAGTTTGAATAAGTTTTAAGCCGTGATTATCAGGAAAAATAACCATCCTTGGATGCGGAAAGAAAGTAAATAAAACCGACTCACCTCCTATTTTTTCTGCTTCTGCATTTAGTTTTTGAATAATTTTCTGATGTCCCAAATGTACACCGTCAAACGTACCAATGGTTACTACTGCATTGGGAATATTTCCTACTCCTTCAAAACCTTGATAAACTTTCACCGGAATTCCTTATTTTTTAATGATTTTACGCGTAATTCCTGAAGCGTTTTCTTGTACAAGATAAATTCCAGGACGAATATCGCTGATGTTCATTTGGACTTCATTTTCTGAAATCTCAATTAACAATTTACCTTGCATATCAAATAACCGAGCTCCTTGATAAGTGCTTTGTGTTACGTTAAAATTCAACACCTCTTCTGCAGGATTCGGGTACACTTCAAAAATGTTTTCTACCTTTTTAGTTTCTTTCACACCCAAAGAAGCGTCCAGTGCAGTGGAGAAAATTGGTCTCATCAATAACGAACCTTCATACGTCGTGTTTAACCATGAACTTCCGTTGTTTACACTGTAGAATATCTTGTCGTTATTGATGGTGTTTCTATCAAAACCTATCCCCAAACGATCCGGATCTAATTGTCTCCAACCCACATAAAACGTTCCGTCAATTGCTAATTTCAAGGTGTCTTTCAAGTAATAATCGGTAAACACGTTACGTGATAATTCATATTTCGGTTGACGTGGAAAGAAAAAGTCATCTTCGTAAATTTTAGTGCCTGGTTTTCCATTGTCATCATTCCAAACTGTCAAGATGAATAAATTATTAGAAACATCTTTTACTGTTGGCACGAAGCTCATCTTCACTCCAATCAACGAATCTGCTTCGTATGGCGTAAACTGATAAGCAACCATGGATTGAGCACCTGTTGTTCCGTAAGCCAATTCCGCTGAACCATCGTCGTACGCATAATAGTTGCTAAAGATTTGCTGTCCATTGGTAGAATCATTTACCGTCAATTGTGAAAAGGGAACAGATGCAGTTGCATACAAATCAAATTTTTGTTCGTTTCCGGGTTTGTTCTCATCAAAACGGTATCCAGCAGAGAAGTCGTGGAAACTCTCAAAGAAGGTCAAAGGTGCATAATTCGTTGCTGGATCTTGATTGGTTAATTCGTAATCACTTAAAATAAATGTTCCTTCCAAGGTATTGTTATAATCTACCCAAGCCGTTCCACTCTGACTATTTTCAGTAATATTACTTCCGTTGCGTACATAAATTTGTGTCGCATCATTCATTTTCCCTGTTGGATTATTTTTGTAGTGATCCCAAGGAACAGCAGTATAATCTTTCAAAAAAGAACCCAAAGGATATACAAAAGCGAAGTCTTTAAACAGGGTATCTTGCGGACCAGAATTGGCTCTTAAGTGCACATAGTCAATATGGAAATGGTCCAAACTTCCAGACAAACCACCGTAATTCATAAATCGAAATTGAAAAGTCGGTTTGAAGTATTTTGCATCTGTAACTTTGAGATGTACTTTTTTGAAATCTGAAACAGGCGCACCAATTCCAGACCAAACACTAAACCACTGATCCACATCTGGTGCGTAAAATTGCAAAACCAATGAATCTTCTGGTTCTGGTTCATCACCAAAACCACCAGTTTGATACAAGAAACTAAAGTACACTTCATTAGCAGCGCTCACCGTGCTCATGTCAATTGGTTTTGAGTGCAAAACATCCGCTAAACCAACCGCCGAACTTCCGAGGTTATAAGGATATCCATTTTCATCCAGACCATCAAACGTAACGACTCCTAAAGTCCATGGTTTTTCTGCAAAACGATAATTATGATAAGCTTGCTTGTCTAACCAAAATGCATTGCTATCACGAATTTGTCCGAAAAATTGCGTTGCAGAATCTTGAACAAAAAACGGTTCTTGAATCCAAAGTGTATCGTATGGATTTGGAAAATCGATGGTATCAATGATGTTGTATGGCGGGTAAACGATAGTCGTTGTATAGTTCGGTGGATAGGAAGAAAAATCGCCTACCAAAATAGTATCCGCTGGCAATGCAGTATTCGTGACAGTTCCCAAGGCTAAATTTATCTTTTTAAGAACGGTTGGTGTATTGGAATACTTGGAGTCAATAGATAAAGGAATGTTGTTGCTGCGATTCAGTAATCTGTATTTTTTATCAAACGTCGTATTCACTCCGCCAAAGTCTGGCGTATAATTTTGAAAATGGTTGAATGTAAACTCATCCAAAAATGATTTTGTTAAACTAACTTCTAAAGTATCTGTGGTCCAAATAAAGGTAGAATCAAAGCTAATTCCTCCTGCTTTCATTGGAATGATAAGTTCCCGCGCTAAATCGGGATTGGTTCCCATTGGTTCCACTCCATCGTTCTGTGCTGATAGCTGACTTATAAAACTTCCAAAAAGAATGAGCGCTAAAATGTATTTCATCATGTAGTTATCGATTAAAATCTACGTCTACTCAGAGCATCCGTTTTTTTCTAATAAAATAGTTATCGTACTTCCTGCAGGACTTAGTGTTCCCTCAATGAATTCAGGATTTTGGGAAACAATTTTTGCAGAAGCACTGTCAGAGGCATTTAAGCAATCTCTGTATGATTCAAACAACGTGAGTGAACTCATGGAAGATAAACGCTGACGCGCTTCATTTATTGTCAAACATTTCAAATCAGGAATTTGTACCGGCTCTCCGCCTAAATTTCTACCAACAATGAGTGAGATAGTCGATCCAATTGGAATTTTCATTCCATCTTGAATATCCCTTCCTTTAAATTTCTGTCCCAATACAGCGCCGTCTGCTTCTCTAGTAGATTCATAAGAAACAGTAAATTTCAAGCCTCTATTTTTAAGAACACTTTCAGCAAAACGTTGGGACTTATCGATCAAACTGGGCATTTCAACCAAACGAGATTTTTTAGAAACACGAACACGAATTACACGTCCCTCTTTTACGAAAACATTGGTAGAATCTGAGGGACGAGGATCTTGAGAAATGATTGTTCCTGCTGGTTTATCCGGTGCATAAATGGAATCCAACACTTCGTATCTCAGTCCGTTTTCAGCTACAATTTCTTGAATGGTATTTACATTTTTACCATAAAGTGAAGGAACTGAAATTTTTTCACCGTGACTCGTTTTTGAATCCAGATATAAAATCAGTCCGCCTATAATCAAGAGGTGGAAAAGTATGATTAATCCGATGTTTTTAAGAAAATAGATGCTCAAAACAAAAGCCTTCAATTTTTTTAGTAAATCCATGTATCCGTATTATGTTGGAACAAATATATGAATAAATAAAGTTGGTTGTTAGCTATTGGTTTAGAAGCTCTCTTTTTAAATTCGATTAAAATGATTTTTTTTAATCGAATAGATTTCGCTATCTTAGATAGAACCACTCAAAAATCAGATTATGACCAACCAAGAATTGGGAGCTTTTGGAGAGCAACTCGCTTTTCAATATCTCCGAGACAAAGATTACCGCGTGATGGCCCGCAACTATCGTTATGGACATTTGGAAGCAGACATCATTTGTCAACACGCAGGAAAACTAATCGTCATAGAGGTGAAAACGCGGCAAACGGCAGAGATTGGTGAACCTTGGCGTGCGGTGACTCGTTCCAAACAAAGACAAATCATCAAAGTCGCCAATGCTTACATTTTTCAAAAAGACATTCAGTTAGAAACACAATTTGACATCATTTCTATTGTTCACAATAATTTCAGAACAGATCTGGAGCATATTGAGGATGCCTTTACGCCGTAATCTTCAACCGAGAATTATTGACTCGGAGCATCCTGACACAATTCAACCAAAATTCCATCCGTCGATTTTGGGTGTAAAAAAGCGATGATTTTATTGTCTGCTCCGGCTTTTGGAGTGGTGTGAATTAAATCAAAACCTTCCGCTTGTAAGCGTTTTATTTCTGCATAAATATCGGTAACATCAAAAGCAATGTGGTGAATTCCCGGACCTTTTTTGGCGATGAATTTTGCAATTGGACTGTCATCATTGGTGGCTTGAAGTAACTCGATTTTAGATTCTCCAATTTGGTAAAAGGCCGTTTTTACACCTTCGCTTTCCACTTCTTCCATTTTATAACAGGCACTTCCTAGAAGTTTTTCATAAATCAATGCAGATTCTTCGATGTTGCGTACAGCGATGCCCAAGTGTTCAATTTTATTCATGAAATGTGTATTAATTTTTAAAGAATTTCTCCGTTTTATTGTCGTAATTGATGTAATACGCCCCTTTTAATAAATTGGTACAGTCCACGGAAGATCCAGTTCCTTTTTTAATGATGTTGCCGTACACATCAAAGATTTCGTAGCGTGTACTCGCAGGCTGATTTTCGTCTGTAAAGTAAATGTTCGACTTTACAATCGTAGATCCTTTTCGAATCGATTTTTGATCCGATGTGAATTTTGCTTCTTCAGAACTGCGTTTTTTTCCCGAGTGATCGACTTGAACAACTCGTAAAATATTTTCTCCTGAATGTGGAATCACCTGAAAATCATACCGGTTGGTAGCAACTGTTCCTTTCCCACTCACCTCACCTACCTGCACCCATTTGTTCCATCGAAATTGTTCGATGAAAAAAGGCAACTTTCCATTTTCATTGAGGGTCTTCCAGGTTAATTTACCCGTTGAAGTAACAGAAATTTCGCTGATTTCAAACGTGCTTTCAGGTAACAAAACCTCTGGATTTAATATCTTGGGAATGCAACCCGCACTGTGCTCGATCACAATAAAAAGTGGTTCGCCAATGGCGATGTTGAAGAGTGTAAAATCAATTTCAAAAGCATTGCCAGAATAGCCGCTGGGCAACAAATCGCCGTTGACAGTCACTTTGGTCACGCAAAAGCCAAAGCCTTCTTCGTTTTCAGGATTTTGAATGTATAAATTCTTTCCTAAATAAGTGCCCTCAATGGATAAGGAGGCATGTGCATGAAGATAAAAAGTAGAGATTAAGACAAGTAAAATTATTTTCATAGACCCAATTTTCTGGAAACTTTCATTACAAGATTACAGAAAATTATGAAGGAATCAAAAAGAAATTTTCAGGCAAGCAACTTCTAAATTTTAATTATGCCGAATCAATATATACAATGTTCTGTTTTTTTTGATTATTCTTGTATCTAAATTTCAATACTATTTATGAAGAAATTCAACCTCATTTTGATGTTTTCTTTGTTCTTAACTGCATGCGGTGGACTAAGTAAAAAAAAAGCAATTCATGCTGGTGGAGTTTTTAGAATGGCCATTGAAGCCAATATTTCGACCACTATTCCGAGAGAAGTGATTGATTATTACTCTGAAATTGTTCTCAACCAAATTTACGAAGGATTGGTTTCTTTGAATCCAGAAACCCTTCAAGTACAACCTCAAATTGCTGAATCTTATAAAGTTTCCAGGGATGGGTTAACTTATAGTTTCACGATTCGAAGAGACGTTTTATTTCACGCTCACCCAGTTTTTAAATCCACAGAAGATCGATTGTTGACGGGTGAAGACGTTTTGCATACCTTCCACTTGATTTGTTCCAAAGACCAAAACAAAGAAATCAGTAGAGGCTACACCTTTTTGTTCAAAGACAAAGTCTTGGGGGCTGAAGAATATCACACGGGAGATGCAGAAACCATTGAAGGAATTGCTTTTAAAGACGGGGTGCTAACCATTGAACTAATTGAACCAGATCCAAATTTTTTATCTCGTTTATCGAGCGTAAATGCTTCCATTTGCTCTAAAAAAATGCACCTTTCTTCTTTGGAAAAAGTGCTTGTCGGTACCGGACCATTTCGATTTGATTTTGATGAAAATAAACCGAAAGATATCATCACTTTAATTAAAAATGAAGATTATTACCTTTCTGATAAAGCGGGAAATTCACTTCCATATTTGGATCAATTGAATTTCATCATCGAGCCTTCCAAGGAAAAGCAACTAACGCTATTTGAAGAAAACAAAACGGACTTCATTCTATCCATTCCCGCTTCTGGGATTACCTCTATTTTGGAAGGCCGAATTCAAGACTTCAACAGCGTACCACCCATACTGGAACTGAGAAGCAATCCTTTGTTGTTGACCAATTACTACTTTTTCAACATGCAGGAAAATCGTTTCAAAAATCAGAAAGTTCGTCAAGCGTTTAACTATGCTTTCAACCGAAGAGAAATGATTGTGAAAGTACTTTATAACCAAGTTCAAGATAATGGTTTGTACGGAATCGTACCGCCTTTGCGTTCCATTGTTCGGAATTACGATTTTGATCAAGTTCAAAACCATGCCTACAAATTTGACTTAGAAAAAGCGCAAAAACTATTGGCTGAGGCTGGATATCCGGATGGAAAAGGATTTGGTGAAGTAGTATTTAGAACCAACTCGGGTGACATTCACCTCGCGATTGCCAAAGAATTTGCGAAACAGATTAAGAAAAACTTGGGCATCCAGGTTCGAATTGAAGAATCCTCTTTTGAAGAGCAAAATCGAGCTGCCGACTTCTTAAAAGGCGATATCTTCAGAACGGCTTGGTATGCGGATTACAACAGTCCGGAAAGTTTCTTGCAGAATTTTTATGGCAAAGTAGTTCCTTCTGACTCTTCGCAACCGTCCACCATCAATCAAGCTCGCTATCAAAACGTTCACTTCGACAATTACTACGAACGCGCGTTGCGTGAAAGTAAAATATCCAATCAAATGAAGTATTTTTGTTTGGCAGAAATAGAACTTTTGAAAGATCCGCCCATGCTTGTTCTTTGGTACGGAGAAGACAACCAAGTTTTATATTCTCACGTAAGAAACCTAAAGGAAAATCCATTAAACCAATTCACTTTCAGAGAAGTTTACCTGAAAGAAATGACCAAAGAAGAATACAAACATTAACATTATGAAATTAATTTCCAGCCTTATCTTATGTCTAATTGCCTCTCTCAGCTTTGGACAAACCACTCAAACCGTTCGAGGTAAAGTAGTTGACAATGAAACCAACTTCCCACTGCTGGGTGTAAAGATTCAAGTTTTTACTGACGATACCACTCTGGTTCTCAGAACAAGAACGGATGAAAGCGGTCAATTTGAATTAAAAAATGTTCCGATCGGTAAACACGAATTGGTGGCTGATTTCATTTCTTACGAAGTGAAAGTGGTGACGGTAATTGTCGATTCTGGAAAGGAATCGATTGTTCAACTGTCTTTGGCTGAAAAATATGAAACCATTGAAGGTCAAGTGGAAGTTACGGCGCGAAGAGCGAATCATACCATCAACGAACTTTCATTAATTTCATCCCAGCAGTTTAGTGTCGAAGAAACCAATCGTTATCCAGGTTCGCGTTCCGATCCAGCTCGAATGGCATCTAATTTTGCAGGTGTTCAGGGTGCAGATGATTCTCGGAACGACATCATTGTTCGTGGAAACTCACCCTTGGGAGTGGTTTGGAGAGTAGAAGGAATCGACATTCCAAATCCATCTCATTTTGCTACTTCTGGTAGTTCTGGCGGTCCAGTTTCTGTTTTGAATAATAAATTATTGGCCAATTCAGATTTCTTCATGAGTGCTTTCCCAGCGGAATACGGAAACAGTATTTCCGGTGTTTTTGATTTAAAATTGCGAAATGGAAACGAGAAGATTCATGAAATGAGTGGACAATTTGGTGTATTAGGTACTGAATTAATGGCGGAAGGTCCGATGGGTAAAAATGGAAAATCCAGTTATTTAGCCATGGCGCGCTATTCTACTTTATCGATGTTTAAAGCAATCGGAGTTCAAATTGGAACCGATGCTGTGCCAACCTATGGAGATGCTGCCTTCAAATTCAATTGGGAATTGAAAAAAGGAGGTTCGCTTTCTTGGTTTGGAATTGGTGGAACGAGCGACATTAAAATCATGATTTCAGACATGAAAGAATATTCTACCGAAGTATATGGTGAAGGCGATCGCGATCAATATTTTGGAACAACGATGGGCGTAACCGGATTGGTGTATAAAAAATCACTCAGCGAGAAAACATTTTTAGCTTCCACCTTGGCGTTAAGTTATGAAAAACAACGTTCACACCACGATTATTTAGTTCGGTCTTTAGATACCACTTACGTCGATGGTTCGCCGAAATACAACATTCGTGTCGATTCCATTTATCCGATGATGGGTTATGCGTTTAACACCACGCGCTTGACTGGATTTGTTTCCTTGAATCACAAATTCAACAACCGCCATTTAATCAAAGCTGGAATAAGCCTGGAAGGACAAAAAATGAACATGTTGGATTCGGCCTTGTCTTTGGATGAAACCCGTTTCGATATTCGTTGGGATTACCAAGGAACTGCAATGTTGATTCAACCGTTTGTACAGTGGAAATGGAGAATGCGTGAAAACATGGATTTAACCGCTGGTTTGCATGCTCAATATTACTCAATGAGCAACAGTCTGAGTGCATTTGAACCGCGTATTGGTTGGAAAATGAAACTGAAAAACAGTCAATCGATTTCTGCTGGAGCAGGATTACATAGTCAGTCGCAACCAGTTTACACGTATTTGTACCACAAGCTAGACGCCAACGGAAGTAAATATTACGAAAACAAAAACATGGGCTTCTCCAAAAGTTTCCATTCTGCCATCGGATATGAAAAATACTTCAAAGGAAATTTACAGGTAAAAACGGAAGTCTATTACCAAAACTTATACGACATTCCAGTGGAAGTAAACAATTCTTCTTTCTCCATGATCAACCAAGGAAGCGGATTCCAACGTTTCTTCCCAGACAGTTTGAAAAATTCTGGAACAGGAACCAACTACGGAATTGAATTGACAGTTCAGAAATTCTTCAACAAATCGTTCTTCTTCTTGGTAACCGCATCTTTATACGATTCGAAATACAAAGGAAGCGACGGAATCGAGAGAAACACTTCCTACAACGGAAATTTCACAACCAACTTCTTAGCAGGAAAAGAATTCAAAATCAACGACAAACAAGCCATTTCAGCTGGATTAAAAGTAACGTATGCTGGAGGGAAAAGATACGGATACGTGGATCGCGCGGCATCAGAATTGCAACGTGAAATCATTTTTTCCGATTCACTTTTCAACGAACGTCAATTCAAAGAATACTTCCGCATCGATGTGAAAGTAAGTTGGAAATACAACGCCAAAAGAACCACGCACGAAATCGGTTTAGACTTGGTAAACGTTCTTGGAACTAAAAACTTATTGGGCTTAGCGTACGCACCTGATTTAGCAGATCCAGCGAAGGAACCGGTTGCATTTAAAAACCAATTGGGCTTTTTGCCGATCTTTTATTACAAGATTGATTTTAGGTTGAATAGAAGGGATTAGACAGTTTAACCGGAATAATGGAGAAAACGCTAACCAGCATTATATTGCGGATTGACCTGGAGTACGCAAATGCGATCTTGGACGGAACAAAAACCGTTGAATTTAGAAGAAATAAATTCATGCATCCAGTGGATAGAATTTTGCTTTATTGTGCTTCTCCAATTCAACAAATCATTGGAAGTTTTCAGGTTGGTAAAATCGTTGAAGACACGCCTGAAAATCTTTGGACACGATTTAATAAAGTTGGAGGAATCGATCAAGCGTCATTTTTTGAATATTTTAAAAATTCAGGAACTGGTTTTGCAATTGAAGTTGAATCTTTTGAGAAATTTGCGGAAGGAATCAATCTTGCTGATTATTTTGAGAATTTTTGTGCGCCGAAAAAGTATCTTTATTTGGAGGAGAGAACCACGGCCGTTATCTGACCTAACAACAGACTAATTTAGGGTAACAAAGTTCCAATGCAACTAATCAACTTCTTCCACAAACTCCTCTCGCCAAAAGACCCCAACAAACTGGTATGGAAGGAGTTTTCGGATGGAAATAAAGGAAGATTTGTCAAAGGCAGTTACGACCAATCGGATCTCGTTGAAATTAGCTATAAGAATCAGAAAATAATTTTTGATCAACATAGCATTTATAAAACGGTTGGAGCAATCTGTTACGAGACCAAATACACGCGTGTTCGCATGGAGTTTAAATCCATGGATGATTTACGGTTTAAATTGACAAACCAAGGGTTTATAACGCATGTTGGAAAGTTTTTCGGTTCTCAAGATATTGAAATCGGTCACAATGAATTTGATAATAAGTTTCTCATACAAGGAACGGACGACTATAAAATTCAAACGCTCTTCTCAAATCCAACTATTCAATTCCTTCTGTTGTCTCAAGAGGACATTCGATTGCATATTTTAGACAAAGAAGGAGTTTTTGAAGAAGCCGTTGAAGAAGGAAGTTTAATGCTCTACTATCTTTCTAAAACAGTTGTCACACAAGTACATCAATTAGCGAACTTGCTGAATTTATACCAGAACGTAATCGACGAAATGGTAGAATTTAATTCGATCCAAAGAAATAATTAAGAATCAAATTTTACTTCCACAAAAAAATCGTAGCTTTATTTCTACGAAATATAATCCATTTTTCAATGAGTAAAATTCAACCACTTCTAAATGAATACAGTGAAAGTCATCAAAACAACACCAATAAATCCATCCATTGGATTTGTGTACCGTTGATTTTTTGGTCGATTATTGCCTTGCTTTATTCCATTCCCAATGCTTTTCTAATTGATTTATTGGGCGATCATTTTTATGTCAATTGGGCCGTGTTGGCGATGATTCCTGTTTTGATTTATTATGCTTCCTTATCCATTTCGCTAACGATTGGAATGTTTGGATTCATTTCCGCTTGTTTATTTGTTTCTGAAATCTTACTTCGCAATGCATTCCTCTCTTTGTGGTTGCTTGCTGTCATCGTTTTCATATTCGCATGGATTGGTCAGTTCTACGGACACAAAGTAGAAGGGAAAAAGCCGTCTTTTTTGAAAGACATTCAGTTTTTATTAATTGGTCCCGTTTGGTTGATGCATTTTATTTATCGGAGAATTGGGGTGAAGTATTAGGTCTATTGTTTATTATGATAGTATCAACGCCTTCTTTTGACGGTGTCAGAAACTATCTTTGTGTAAAATATGACCCAAGAAAGTTATTGAGGTTATAACTTATTATATTTAGCATTCTTTACATGCCTAACTGTAATTATGTGAGAACTTTAAAATTAATTTAGTACGTATCAATACATTAAACTATGCTTACAGCAACTACAAAATCAATGACCAAAACCGAGCTTGAAAATTTAAACGCTCATGATATAATCTATTGTGAACTTGCAGGAGGTGGCGCAATGGGAAATTCTGGCGGAATTATCATTTATGTCATCGAAGAGAACGAACTTATTTGTTATGAAATAAATCATTTTGATGGTGATAAACTATACAACGATGCCGAAGTACTAATTCTACAACATCAAAAAGAGTTTATAAACGACCACATTCAAATTCGTGAATGTCTTTTTACATTTTATTACGGTGGCATGGGCAACAGTGTTTTTATCAATAAAAACGCGCAACTCCAAGTTGAAGAAGATCATTTTGTTTACAAGAAAGACAACCAAGAATACAAAATTATTAGCACATGTCGAGGTGTACATGAAAGCATTGCTTACAATTTGAAATCTGATACAAAGTAGTGCTCGAATTAAACTGAAGGTAAAATACACAGCACATGAAAAACTTAAATTTCATCACCAAAAGAAATTTTGAAGAGCGTTTTGATTTATAAAAGATTAATCATGCCATACATCCCACACATTTTCCTTACAGTCGATATCATTCTAACCAGAGAAATCAACTCCCGACCAGAAGTTTTACTAATCCAAAGACTCAACGAACCCTTTAAAAACCAATGGGCCTTGCCGGGTGGATTTGTGGACAAAGGCGAAGATTTAGAACCGGCAGCAAAACGAGAATTGTTAGAAGAAACTTCGATTTCAATCAAAAGCTTATCGCAGTTCAAAACCTATGGAAAACCAGGAAGAGATCCTCGTGGTGATACGGTTTCGGTGGTTTTTTATGCGGAAGTAGCTGAAGATGTGATCGCGAAAGCAGCTGATGATGCGAAAGATGTACGTTGGTTTGCGATGAATGATTTACCTGACTTGGCATTCGATCACGCCGAGATTTTGGATGATTTT
>SMEQ01000120.1_pt1 | contig 24411 bp, 20 predicted proteins | sample 2456281 | NCBI WGS metagenome assembly SMEQ01 (sample SAMN10132596, study PRJNA489261) | soil metagenome | isolation source: day1 antibiotic-loamy sand soil ammended with raw manure from dairy cow... | place: USA | collected 2015-04-01
ACTCGTGATTGGCGCCGGCATTGCCGGCTGCACCACGGCTTGGACTTTGGCCCAAGCGGGTATGCAGGTAACGCTAATCGATAGCCTAAGCGCGCCTATGCAAGAGGCCTCCGGCAACCCACAGGCCGTGCTTTTCCCGAAGCTTTCTACCGACGACACCTTGTTTTCGCAATTCAATTTATTGAGCTTATTGCATGCGTGGCGCTTTTATCGTCAACCAACTTTCAAATCAGCTTTTACCGATTGTGGTGTGTTGCAATTGCTGAATGCAGGCAAAGATAATGATCGTGATTTAGCCCAACATTTTGGTTTAGATGCGCTAGTGCAATATTGCAATGCAGAAAAAGCCAGCAAGATTGCTAACACTACTATAGAAAGCGATGCGCTGTTTTATCCGCAATCGGGTTTTATAGCTACACAAAAGCTCGCCGCCTTATTCAGCCAAGAAAGCACCATTAACTTTATCGGCAATAGCCCTATTCAATCAATAGAAGCCACAAAGGATGGCTGGCAAGCTCATAGCGCGCATAACAGCTACACAGCCGACGCCATTGTTTTATGCAATGCGCAAGCTGCCAATACGCTATTAGATAATCCATTGCCTAGCCACACCATACGCGGCCAAATTAGCGGCTTCATGGTAAATAACACGCCCAATATAAAAACTGTTATCTGCCATCAAGGCTATATCTGCCCAAGCATACAGCAGCAATACTACTGCGGTGCCAGCTACGATTTAAAGAACCCTAACCCCGCTGCCGAAACAATTTCCGATGAATGGAACTTGCAGCAACTGCATCAGCACTTACCCGACTTTAAGGCAATCGATGTGCAAGCCATTAACGGTCAGCGAGTCAATTTTCGATGCTGCACCCTAGACTACCTACCACTCACTGGCCCTGTTGCCGACCTAGTAAATTTTCAGCAGACCTATGCTGATTACAAATACAATGCCAAGGCATTTATCCCTGAGCTTGGCAGCTATAAAAATGGTTTATTTGTGAATAGTGGCTTTGGCTCACGCGGCTTTAGTTCAGCACCCTTGGCAGCCAGCATTATTCGCGCCTACTTATTGAACCAAGCCTACCCTGTACCTTTCGCCTTAATGCAGGCTTTAAATCCTGCACGATTTATTATTCGACAACTGAGTAAAGCCTAATAACATGAGCATTCCCCCAGCTTTAATTAAAGTCGGTATTAGCGCCTGCTTGCTAGGCGCGCCTGTCCGCTATAACGGTGGCCACAAAAAATCACCGCTATGTACCGACGTATTAAGCGATTATTTTGAATACGTTTCTGTCTGCCCAGAAGAAGCCATTGGCCTTGGCACACCACGCGAACCGATTCATCTTGTCGGTGATATAAGCAATCCACGCGCAGTGGGTACCATCAATACTCAGCTGGATGTCACCGATGCCTTAAACGATTATGGGCAAACCACCGCAGCCCAGCTGGATACTATTTGCGGTTATATTTTGATGCAAAAATCCCCCTCCTGCGGCATGGCAAGCGTGAAGGTTTATCAAGACGAGGAGCACCCAATTGCTCAAAACGGCAGCGGCATCTTTGCATCAGCTTTGATGCGCGCAAAGCCCTTATTGCCCATCGAAGAAGAAAACCGCTTGAGCGATCCCGTGTTACGCGACAACTTTATCACTCGGGTATTTGCTTATGCCCAGTGGCAAGCCCTTATTGCAAGCGGTTTAACCCATAAAAAACTGTATGACTTCCATGCCCGCTATAAATACCAATTAATGGCTAATAGCCCAGCTAATTGCACAGCCCTTGGCCGTTTATTGGCCGAAAACCCGCAGCAAGATATAAACTTATTAGCAAAACAATACCTGCACTTATTGATGAACACTCTAAAAAAGCCGGCTAGCCGTAGTGCCCATACCAATGTACTGCAACACATCAGCGGCCATATTAAACGTTCGCTAACTGCCGATGAAAAGCACGAGCTACAAACACTAATAAACCAGTATGCCAACGGTGATGTGCCACTGGCGGCGCCACTACAATTACTCAAACAGCACTTTAAACAACACCCCGATGCTTATATAGCCAAGCAAGTGTACTTGCAGCCTTATTCTGAAAGGCTGCATCTATACTAGTGCATATATAAGCTTTCAAGCTTTACCCAGCCTATAAGGAACAAAACATGCGTCAACTGATGTGGTTTCGTAACGATCTACGCATAGGGGACAATACCGCCCTGCACGCTGCGCTAAAAGCTGGCCCCACGATAGCTGTTTTTTTGATTAGCCCCGCACAATGGCATGCCCACGATGATGCGGCCTGTAAAGTGGATTTTTGGCGACGCAACTTGATAGCACTGCAAGCAAACCTAGCTAAGCTGCATATTCCCTTATTGATACGTCAAGCCAGCGATTGGCAGCAAGCGCCAGAAACACTGGCCAAGCTATGTAAAGAGCTCGCTATTAGCAGCGTTCACGTGAATACCGAATACGGCGTGAACGAAGAACAGCGTGATCTTAGCGTTGCCGAACGCTTAGCAGTCAATGCTATTGATTTTGAAACACACGTTGACCGCCTGCTGTTCAAACCCAGCAGCGTGCTGACACAAACAGGCACCTACTTTAAAGTGTTCAGTAAGTTTAAAGAGATTTGTTATCAACGTTTGTATCATCACTTACCGGAAGTATTAGCTGCACCACAGGCACAAGCGGCTTTAGACATCACTAGCGATGCCATACCTGCTGCCATTGAAGGCTTTGCAACACCTGCCGCTAGCCTGCAAGCGCTATAGCCTGCAGGAGAGCAAGCAGCACAGCAACGTTTGCACGCATTTTGTGCAGAAGCCATCGATGGCTATGCCGAGCAACGCGATTTTCCTGCTCTGCCGGGCACTAGCCAATTATCCGCTTATTTAGCCGCCGGCGTGCTATCCGTGCGCCAATGCTTACATGCCGCCCTTGCTGCCAATCAAGGTGAGTTTGCCTCAGGCAATGCGGGTGTAGTGACATGGATTAACGAGTTATTATGGCGTGATTTTTATAGCCATATTCTGGTCGGCTATTCGAAAGTATCACGCAACCGCGCCTTCAAGCCCGAAACCGAAGCCTTGCCATGGCGTGATGCTCCAGAGGATTTACTCGCATGGCAGCAAGGCCGTACAGGCTTTCCCATTATTGATGCCGCCATGCGCCAACTACTGGCAACCGGCTGGATGCACAACCGCTTGCGCATGGTGGTGGCGATGTTTCTCACTAAAAACTTACTCATCGACTGGCGCGAAGGCGAGCGCTTTTTTATGCAGCATTTAATCGATGGGGATTTAGCCGCCAATAACGGCGGTTGGCAATGGAGCGCATCGACCGGTACCGATGCCGTACCCTACTTTCGTATTTTCAATCCAATCAGCCAATCGCAGCGTTTTGACCCCCAAGGGGATTTTATTCGCTATTGGTTACCTGAATTAAAGCACCTCAGTAATAAAGATATCCATCAAGCCAAACAGCTCGGTGGATTATTTGAGCGCAACGACTACCCGCAACCTATAGTGGATTTATCATCCAGCCGTAAAAGAGCGCTGAACGCTTTTAAACAGCTATAACCGTTTAAGCAATAAACCCACTTGTAGATAACAGCCTAACATTAGATACTGTATACAAACACAGTATATAATGTTTTTTGAGGCTCTCATGCAAGTTACACTGATCGCTAAAAGTTACGATAGCGCGTATCTACACGAACACCCATGCACTAGCCCATTGTTTTCCAATCGGGTATCGGCGGGTTTTCCTTCACCGGCACAAGATTATATTGAACAAGCGCTGGATTTAAACGCACTGTGCATCAAACACCCTGCCGCGACTTTTTTTGTTCGGGTAGAAGGCGATTCTATGCTAGAGGCTGGTATTCACCCAGGCGATATTCTTGTGGTGGATCGCTCTCTACAAGCCGAACACGGCGATATTATTATTGCCAGCCTGTACGGCGAGATGACAGTAAAAGAGCTTGCTCTGCGGCCACAGTTGCGTTTATTGCCGCGCAACAAAGCTTATCAAGCGATTGATCTTGCCGATGGCTGTGATCTGACCATTTTTGGTGTGGTTACTCACGCTATCCATACACTGCGCAACAAGCCCAGCACCAGCGTATGAAACCTACTTTTGCCCTGGTCGACTGCAATAATTTTTACGCCAGCTGCGAAAAGTTATTCCGACCGGATTTAGCCGATGTACCCTTGGTGGTTTTATCCAATAACGATGGCTGCGTGGTAGCGCGCTCCAAAGAAGCCAAAGCCTTAGGCATAAAAATGGCGGTGCCGGCATTCCAAATTCAAGAGCAAATACGTGCACACAATATCCACGTATTTTCATCCAACTATGCCCTATATGCCGACCTCAGCAGCCGCGTGATGCGCACCTTAGAAAGCTTAGTACCACGCGTGGAAGTGTATTCGATTGATGAAGCGTTTTTAGATTTATCCGGCATGCAGGCTATCACTCCACTATTGGAATTAGGCCAGCACATTAAAGCTACCATCGCCCAGCACGTCGGCATGGACGTATGCATTGGCGTAGCACCCACAAAAACGCTGGCAAAGCTTGCCAATAATGCAGCAAAAAAATACCCACAAACAGGCGGCGTTGTCGACCTGAGCGATAAAGCACGTCAGCAACGGCTATTACAAATCACCCCCGTGGGCGATGTCTGGGGCGTGGGTAGAAAGCTGAGCAAACGGCTAGAAAGTCTCGGCATTAAAAGCGCATTGGAACTTGCTAACTTCTGCCCTAAAAAAATCCGCAGCACCTTTTCCATCGTTTTAGAACGCACCGCGCGCGAGCTAAACGGAGAATCCTGTATCGCTTTAGAAGAAATCACAGCAACAAGAAAGCAAATCATCAGCAGCCGATCCTTCGGCAGCAATATCACTCAGTTAGAACACATGCGCGAAGCCATCGCCCAATACACCCACCGAGCCTGTGAAAAACTACGCCAAGAAAAGCAACAAGCCAAAGTGCTCACCGTGAGTGTACAAACCAGCCCTTTCGCCTCAGGCAAACAGCGCTACAGCAACGCCGCCACAGGTGAGCTAATTATCCCTAGCAGCGACACTAGAGATTTGAACACGCTAGCCATGCAACTATTAGAACGCATCTGGCGCGAGGACTATAGCTACAACAAGGCCGGCGTTATGCTGGCGGATTTTTATGCGATAAACACTTACCAAGCTGAGCTGTTTGATAACGATAAGCTGCGGCCCAATAGCGACAAGCTGATGCATGTGTGTGATCAGATAAATAATAAACAACTGGGGCAAGTATTTTTAGCGCGGCAAGGTGTAAATAATGCATGGAGTCTGAAGCGCGAGCATTTGTCACCGGCATACACGACGCGCTGGGAAGATATACCGCATGTGCGCTAATATAAAGCGACACGCTCCACCCTATCGGCGACCCCATATAACTTATATAATCAGCGGCAGCATAATAAGAAACACCCTATGAAATTCGAGGCCAAATAATGCAGGACATAATCACACAAATCGCAGTGACGTATTTTTTACCCGGCTCGCTCGCCATGATTACGCTTGCGATGGGCTTAGGCTTAGTCAGCGATGATTTCAAGGCAATATTCACACAACCCAAAGCGACCATCATCGGTGTTACTGGGCAAATCGTTTTATTACCTGCCTTAGCTTTTTTCACTGCTTTTATCTTTGGCCTAACACCTGCTTTTGCGGTCGGTTTAGTCTTGGTGGCGTCCTGCCCTGGAGGCGCGCATTCGAATTTATTTACCCATTTAGCCAAAGGCGATGTGGCCCTATCGATCTCTTTAACGGTGATCTCCGGCTTGGTTTGCATTGTTAGCATTCCCGCTTATGTCTACCTGGCTACGCAGATTTTTACCTCCGAAAGCGAAGTGATTAGCCTACCAATTGCCACGACGGTTATTCAGCTCTTGTTTATCGTCATTATCCCGTTATTTGTGGGCATGCTAATAAAAGCCAAGGCTCCTAGTGCAGCGATTAAACTAGAAAAAGCGGTTAAGTCAATTGCCATTGTTTTGCTCGTTGTGATTATTCTAGGTGCAGTAAAAAATGGTTGGGACAACGTGGTGAAGTACGCCTTCGAGATTGGTTTGGCTATCGCCTTTCTTAATGTAAGCAGTATGTTGCTGGGCTTATTGATTGCCTTGAAGTGCAATGTGTTACCCAAACGCGCGGTGGCGATAATGATGGAAGTGGGTGTACAAAACACAACACTCGCTTTTGGCATTGCCATGGCAATACTCGATAACTTTATGATAGCGATACCGGCGATGATTTATGCTTTATGGGTTTATGTGACGGCGTTTACGGCGGTACTGATTAGCCGAAAGGTTCTTAATAATTCAGAAGAGCTAATCCAAAGATAAAGTTTAGGTTCTCGACTTAGCTGTTGATTACCTTTTCTCTGCGCTGCAAGGAAGCAACAACACAACTCTTAGTTTAAGAAAAAATATGGCCATTACGGATTTAATGCAAACTGCCTAAGCATCATTCAACAATCAAAGAACCAGACTATACACACCGCTGCTCGCATACTTTGCAATATTGGATCAAATTGGAGGTGCACATACCAGCACGCTTAGAAATGAAAATAACGTGCGTACGGGAGTTTTTCTATAAATTTCTTTTTACTCAATAAGAAAGGTAGCCTGATAGATAGGCTGATATAAACTTAAGAAAAAAGCCCTTATAGAACAAGGGATTTATTATAAAAATGGCGGTGAGGGAGGGATTTGAACCCTCGATACGTTGCCGTATACACACTTTCCAGGCGTGCTCCTTCAGCCACTCGGACACCTCACCGCATAGAAAAAACGTTTCGTTTTTTAAGGCTGCGTAATCTATCGCGTATCGCTTATTTTATCAAGCCTTTAACCTAAATATACCTTCCCCGCTTAAGCGTAGAGCGCCACTATTTGTTAAGTTAAACAGTTAGGATCAAAGCGATAATCGCCATTAAGCCATTGTTTTACTTGTTCGGATACCTCATCGAAACTGGATTCGAAGTGCCCCTCAAGCAATTGCCTATCAACGTCTTTTAATGCTTCTAGGCCCACATCACTCAACAGGTTCAATCGTTCAAGCATAAAGGCTTTATGCTGTGGCGCTAATGCACTTAATGCCGCTTCTAGGCGCTGTTGCTCACTGCCTTCAAGCTGCAAGCTGAGTAGGTTTATCTTTGCTAAGGCGGGTTGATTCATTGGGTTTACCAGCACGCCATTGACCAAGCCTTCAAGCGCACTTAGCTTAAACATGGGCTTTATCGGTATAAAAGGGCTGGTTTTACGACCGTCGTTGACACGGGAATTATCCCAGATGATGGGTTTGCGTTGTAAGAGCTGGCTGATTCTTTGCAGCGATGCAGCGGGATAATCGTCGGAGATCACCTTGTCGCCTGTCCATAAAATATCGATAGCTTGTGGTAGTAAATCACCCAGTTGCTGCCAGTAGTTTGCTGGCATGCTGCCGAATATTTCTGGCAGTACGGGATCGAAGCTGTAATAGCTGGGGCACATAATGAGCCGTGTTTCTGGCAGGCTTTCGGCGACGATTTGCAAAACTTCGGCTTGGCGGCTGGCAAGGTATTGCTTATCGCCTTGTACGTCGTCGAACAAGATGGCGAGTGTATTAGGTTGTAACTTGGCTATTTGTTGTAAACGCTGGCGCAAAGTAGCAACTTGCTGATCGCCCCATTGCTCCAAGAGCGATATAGGGCTTAGCCCTACGCCAAAATCAATCTGCTTATCCTTTGCGTATTGTGCGAGGTTTTGTAGCTCGCTGAAGGTTTCGGCTGGCCAATCCTGCTGCCATTGATTACGTAAAAAACCATCGGCTTTGGGTGCGTAGACATAACTTGAAAAGCCATTTTCGCTTAAAAAGTCGATCATTGAGCGGCGCTCTTGCCAACTCCATGCTTTACCATAAAAGCCTTCTATTACACCGCAAAACATCATTAAGCCTTAACGTATTGGTGTGCAATAAAAGGCATTTTAACCACATCCATAGGCAGCTTTTTGCCGCGTACTTCTGCGTATAAAATATCGCCTACTTGCGCGTTATTATTCACATAAGCCATAGCGATGGGCTTGCCAATGCTGGGGCCTACCGTACCACTGCTTACGCTACCCACTGCTTTATTATCGACATCAAATAGTGTTACGCCCTCACGGATAGGTGCTTTGCCTTGGGCGATTAAACCGATGCGTTTTTGCTTAGCCGTTTGCTTGGCTAAAATATCAGCAGCAATAAAACCACCGGCGCGGACTTCACCCGGGCGGCGCACCTTGGCGATTGCCCAGCCTAAACCTGCCTGTAGCGGGCTAGTTTCTTCGTTTAACTCATGGCCGTATAGGCATAAACCGGCTTCTAAGCGTAAAGAATCTCGCGCGCCTAGACCTATCGGTAATACAGCGTCTTGTGCGGTTAATGCTTCTGCTAATGCTTCTGCTTCACTATTAGCTAAAGACAGCTCAAAGCCATCTTCACCGGTATAGCCGGAGCGCGTTACCCAGCATTCAATGCCCGCTACGGTAATCCACGCACCATCCATAAAGCGTAAGCCTGATACATCAGCACCTAGGGCGGTGAGCACATTGGCAGCTTCTGGGCCTTGTAAGGCGAATAGCGCGCGATCGTCTTGCAAACGTAGCGTGACTTTATCGCCTATCAGCTTTTCTAAGTAGGCTAGGTCTTTGTCTTTACAACCGGCATTAACTACCAGTAAAAAATCATCTTCGCGCCGGCAAACCATTAAATCGTCCACTATGCCGCCCTGCTCGTTCAATAATATGCTGTAGGTTTGGCGGTTTGCGGGCAGCTCTTGTAAGGCGGCAGGGAAAACCGCTTCTAATACTTGTGCAACATTCTCGCCACTAACGCGAATTTGCCCCATATGGGATACATCAAATAAACCGGCTTTGCTGCGTGTGTGTAAGTGTTCTTGTAATACGCCTGTTTTGTATTGTACGGGCATGGTGTAGCCTGCAAACGGCACCATTTTTGCGCCTTGTTCTGCGTGCCATTGGCTTAATACGGTGGTTTTTAAGTCGCTCATTTTATCCTCGCTGAATGGCTTTTTTAAAAAGCCTAAAAAAATTATCGGTGGTTTGTTTGGCTACTTCGTCAAAAGGTACTTGCTTTAATTCGGCGATATATTCAGCCACTTGGCGCGTGTACTTAGGGAAATTGGGCTTACCCCGAAACGGCATTGGCGTTAAATACGGTGCATCGGTTTCCACTAGCATTCTATCCAAGGGGACTTTTTTGGCGACTTCTTTTAATTCTTGCGCGTTTTTAAATGTAATAATGCCCGAAAAGGAGATATAAAAGCCGAGGTCAATTGCTTGCTGAGCCATATCCCAATCTTCGGTAAAACAGTGCAATACACCGGCGTGTTCACGACAAGCGTGTTGCTTAAGTAAATCCAAGGTATCTTGCTTAGCGTCGCGGGTATGGATAATTACCGGCAAGTCTAATTGTTTAGCGACCTGTAAATGCATCACAAGGTTTTCTTGCTGCACAGCGGCGTTGTCTTTGGAGTAGTAATAATCTAAACCGGTTTCACCGATGGCAACTACTTTGGGGTGATCGGCAGCTTGTATTAAAGTCTCGGCGCTAATCATCGATTCTGCATCCAAGGGGTGCACGCCGACGGATGCGTAAACTTGCTCAAACTTTTCAGCAATGCCTTTCACCACGGGGGCATTATTCATATCGATGCCCACACACAGTATGTGTTCTACGCCTTCGGCATGGGCGTCGTTAATGACTTGCTGCATGGCAGTGTCATCGAGATTCTCTATTTTTAATCGGTCTAAATGGCAGTGTGAATCCACTAACATAATTCTATTTTCTCAGTTGTTTTTTAATTGCTCAGCAATCATCAAGGTAAGCTGAGTATTGCTATGATCGGGGAATAATTCGCGTAACTTTTTACGCAAAACCCACTCATCATCCAAATGCTGATACCACTGCAATAAAAAAGATTCATCGTGAGCGTTTTCTTGTTCAAAATAGTGATTTAACAACCACTGCAAGTACAGCTGCTCTTCTTCGGCGAAACCTTCTAGCATGATGTAATGTTGTGTTGCACGCATGATGGCGGCTTTATCCGGCCATAGGCCTAAGCTATGCAAGACATGGGTAAAGGCGGTTAAACTAACATGCATGCCGCTGATATCTTTGCGACGATAACAAATCATAAATAAGCTGGCGTAACGCCCTGCTAGCTCTTTACTGAGCTGTTCATTAACTAGGATAGTCATAATGTTTTTCTCGCTGCATGTTGCGCTGCGATATAGCCAAATGTCATCGCGGGCGCGAGTGTGGAGCCTGCACCTGGGTAGCTATCACCCATGACTGATGCACTGGCATTGCCGGTTACATATAAACCCTCTATCACTTGGTTTTGCGTATCCAGCACCTGGGCTTGGGCATTGCTTAATAAGCCACCCTTAGTACCTAAATCGCCGGGGTAAATTTCCACCGCATAAAACGGCGGCTTGACTACCGGCGCTAGACACGGGTTGGGCTTAATGCGGTGGTCGCTATAGTAGCGATCGTTGAGGTAGCTGCCCTTTTTAAAATCTTCATCGACGCCGCTTGCAGAAAATTGCGCTAAGCGTTGTGCTGTATCTGTTAACCCTTGGGCATCAATGCCGCAAAGATCGGCGAGCCCTTCTAAGGTATCGGCTTTTTTTATCCAGCCACTTTCAAACAATGCTTCATAGCGATGATCGCCCAAGTATTTACCTGGCGCGATGGCCGTGCCTATGGGGTATTCCTGTCGGTAACGGCTATCAAAAATAAAATAGGCAGGAATGCTGGGCGTCTGCGCATTGGCTGCGTATTGTTGTTTGACAAAATCTTCGTATGGCGCGGCTTCATTGCAAAAACGCTTGCCTTGTTGATTCACCACCATACAGCTGGGCATGGATTTACCCAAGATAAAGGCTTCGACTTCGCCATTGGCTAATACTAAGGTGGGCGACCACCATGCGTAAGACATCATCGCTAATTGAGCGCCTAACTTTTCGGCGATTTGTATCACCTCACCGGTGTCGGTCTTACTGGTCGCTGTCCATTGTGTACTGGCTGGTTGCGGGTGGTATTGCGCGCGCATGGTCGCATTACGCGAAAAACCGCCGCTGGCGATTAACACACCTTTGCTGCAGGCTATGCGCAGCGTTTTACCCTCTTTCTCACACACAGCGCCTATCACTTTGCCGCCCTCTACGATAAGTTCCGTTAATGCGGTGTTCAACCATAAGGGTACATCAGTTTTTGCCAGACTATGGCGTAGACGACTAACCAAGGCCTTGCCTAAGGTTAAACGGTTATCCGGCCATCGGCGTAAGCGCGCAGGAATATCTAACCAATAGCGTAATAAGCACTGCACAAGAATAATGGGTGAACGCCAGGTAAAGCTAAAAAAATCGTGCGCTTCTTTGGCTGTCATGGAAAAGGAGTTATGATCTTTTAAACTGCTGCTGCGCATTTGATCGGCTAATGGTTTGCCGAGTTTGCGAATCGAATACGGTTTGGGATCTAAAGAACGTGCGCCTTTTTTACCACCGGCAAGTTCGGCATAATAATCGGGGTAATCGGGTGCAGGGTCGTAGCGTAATAAGCTGTTTTTTTCTAGAAAAGCTAACATTTTTGGCGCTTGCTGAATAAAAGCGAGTAGCTTTTCTTCACCGACATCCTTACTCACCACTTGTGATAAATATTGCACGGCATCGTCTTCGGAATCGGCAATATTAGCGCGCGACATATGGTGGTTATTCGGCACCCAAATCACACCGCCAGACAAGGCGCTCGTACCACCGTAATACGCGCTCTTTTCGATAATGAGGGTTTTCAACCCCAACTTATTGGCGGTAATTGCAGCAGCCATACCACCTGCACCGCTACCAACCACCAGAAAATCCACTGTTGTATCCCAAGCCTGCAAAAAACTTCCCCTTAAAACAACGTTGTTATATTAGCCTGATAAAAAACACGCTAAGGTACGCGCCGATCGATAAATCATCAAATTATGCCAGAACTTAGGCATTACCGCAGTGAAAGAAACACAGATTATTCGTCGAAAACGACTAAACTACTGACAACTGTACTGCTTTAGCGTTATGATACGTGCCTACTAATATCTTTGACATCGTCAATTCGTAGCTGTTAAACACTACTTTTTTCAGCAATAACTAACTTGATACCCATATACGCTATGACAGAAAAAATTAATGATGTGAATGTCGCATCACAAGAAATATTGATTACCCCAGAAGCGCTTAAAAAAGAGCTACCGCTTAATGGTGATTTACGTGATTTTATCTCACGTAGCCGCCGCACTGTGCAGGATATTCTGGATAAAAAAGATCACCGCCTCTTTGTTGTAATTGGCCCCTGCTCTATTCACGATACCGAAGCGGCTTTAGATTATGCACGCCGCTTGAAAGAGCTCAGCGATAAAGTCAAAGACACCGTTTATATTATTATGCGCGTTTACTTTGAAAAGCCACGTACAACGATCGGCTGGAAAGGTTTAATTAACGACCCCAACCTGAACAATACCTTTGAGATTGAAAAAGGTTTACACATTGGTCGCAAACTTTTATTGGATATTACAAAGATAGGCTTGCCTACAGCAACCGAAGCTTTGGATCCTATTTCGCCACAGTATTTACAAGATCTTATTAGCTGGTCTGCTATTGGCGCGCGCACCACTGAATCGCAAACTCACCGTGAAATGGCCAGCGGACTTTCATCACCAGTTGGCTTTAAAAACGGTACCGATGGCAACTTAACTGTAGCGATTAATGCTTTAGAATCTGTTGCAAACTCGCACAGCTTTCTTGGCATTAACAAGCAAGGCCAAGTCGCTATTATTCGCACTAAAGGTAATAAGTACGGCCACGTTGTATTACGTGGCGGTAGCAATGGCCCTAACTTTAACGCTGAACACGTTAAAGCCTGCGAGGAAGATTTAGCCAAAGCTGGTTTAAGCAATAATATTATGATCGACTGCAGCCATGCCAACTCAGAAAAAGACCCTGGCAAACAACCTGCAGTTGTTGAAAATGTTATCGAGCAAATCAAAGCCGGTAATCAATCCGTTGTAGGCTTAATGATAGAAAGTAATATTGGCTGGGGTAATCAGAAGATTTCTGATGATAAATCCAAGTTGCAGTATGGTGTTTCTATTACTGATCCTTGCATCGATTGGGAAGCAACTGAAAAATGCATGCTCAATCTTGCTGATCAGCTGCGTGACATCTTGCCTGGCCGCATCAAACGCTAGCTACACAAAGGGCGACATTGTCGCCCTTTTCTTTCCTCAGTATGTTGAATACGCTTATCGTGCAGTTAATCGGCTTAAAGCAGTCATAATCTGTGGTGAATTCAGCTCCATTTCTACCGCACCCATAGCTTTAGCCGCTTTTGGCATACCGTACACAGCACAATCTTCTTCTGCTTGCGCAATAGTATTCGCACCCGCCTGTTGCATCATTAGCAAACCTTTTGCGCCATCTTTGCCCATGCCCGTTAAAATAACGCCTAAGGCATCATGGATAAAGGTTTCAGCGACGGAGTTAAACAAAACGTCTACCGATGGTTTATGGCGATTAACATACTCACCATTAAAAACATGCACAAAATAACCGTTAAGACGACGAACAACGGCCATATGCATACCGCCGGGCGCTATCAGGGCGAGGCCGGGTTTTATCATATCGCCATCTTCGGCTTCTTTAACATGAATACGGCAAAACTGATTAATGCGGTTAGCAAAAGCCTTAGTGAATAACTCGGGCATATGCTGAACAATAACAATGCCTGGGCAATTAGGCGACATGGCCGTTAATATTTTCTCGATAATCGTTGTGCCACCGGTTGAGCTACCAATGGCAATCACCGAATACTGTTCGCGCGCTAGAGGCGGCACCTCTGCCATTACCGGTGGCTCTGGTTTTTGACGCTTAGCTAAAGAGAGCAAGGAAGGCTTTTCTTCTTCAGCGGTTGGCGAAGGTAAATCACCAACATTATAAAAGTTTTTGTTTTTTTCTAGTTTAGCCGCAGCACGCACGGCGTTGAGTATTTCAATGCTGGCTTCTTCCAAACTTTGGCTATTACCGAAGTTGGGCTTAGGAATGATATCCAAAGCACCTCTTGCCAATGCTTCGACAGAAGTAACAGCACTAGAACCTGTGTGGTTGGAGAAAACAATAAACGGTGTAGGTTTGTTTTTTTGTATATAGTGCAAAAACTCGATGCCATCCATTTCTGGCATTTCTATATCGGAAATAATGACATCCGGCCAAGTTTTGACCATGCGCTTTAAAGCAATCAGAGGATTAGAGGCAACCCCGAGAACGTTGATATCTTCGCTTGTTTCTAGAATCAGCCGCAATGCTGTGCGAGCTGTCGCAGAGTCATCAACAATAAATACATTTATAGTCATGATTTACCAATAACAAAAAGGCTTTTCAGCCGGTAAATACAGTTGTTATCCGTTTTCTGTATATATACTTTGTCAAAATAATCATTGAATGGGAAGTCTAAGTTGGGCAAATCCTCAAACTCACTTTCTTGTATCACCTGTACATTACTAACGCGGCCCACTAATACGGCAATTCTATTCTGACTATTTGGCTCTTGCATGATAATGCAGTGACGGCTTAATAGCTTATGATCACCGGTAAACAGATGCAGTAAATTAATGCAGGCTAAGGTTTCGCCTTGCCAATCAAGCTCGGTGTCAGCACTTTGCCATTCGCCAGATATAACCTGTTCTACATGCTGGATATCGGCTAATAGAGAGTAGTTTTCACATAATATGTGTAAATACTGATTCGACATATTACACCACGTGCTGCTGTTGATTGTCGTGGCATATACTCAGTGGATCCAGGATGGTGATGAGGTTTTCATTGTTGTTAACGAAAGCTTCAACATAAACGGCGCTTTCACCATCGACTTTATCGATACTGTCTTCATCAACCGATAAAATCTGCTCACTGAGCGTAATGGCTAAGGCCCATTCTTGCTTACCGTCATAAACAACGATGTATTCTCGCAGCTGGGTTTTATCAGAGCTATAACCTAGCTGCGCCTGTAAATCGATAACCGGTAAGATACGGCCTTCAATTTCAGTCGTGCCGATTATCCACGCATACGGCGATAACAAAGGTTCAAGCCGCCTATCACTGACAATACGCTGCACGTGTCGTGATTGAAAGGCATAAGCATCGCCATTAATACTAAACAGCAAAAGTTCTTCTTGCTTAGCTAATATGCGTCTATCCAGTTTGCGACCGGTGGGAATAAACGGCTTTATCTTTGCCATATTCTCAGCCAGCAAATCAGTAATCTGTAATGTGGGGATGATTTTTCCGTCGCTGCGCTCTAAGGTTTTGGAGCGTACTTTCGCTTGTTTTATACTTTCTATACCGACGAGATGATCAATTAATAGGCCGATATATGCCACGCCCATATCAACCACAATCGCTAGCGGCCGCCCACCACTGTAGGCGCCACTGCCCAACAACTTGGCGAAATTAACAATCAAACGCGGCTCAGAACGAACCAAGCTAATGCCGGCAACAATATCCGGCGCTCTAGGCTGGCTATTTAAGGAGTCTAGCTCGATGATTTCATCAACATCGGCGAGCTTCATCGCATAGTCTTTATTGGCAACCTGGAAAAACAGAAAATCACTGAACTGCTCTTTAACCGTCCGATCTTCCTTTAACTCACCAACAAAGCTCGCACGGCCTTTGCTGCTTTTACCAGCATGGATTAAACGCACAAGCTGCTTGGCGTTAAATACAGAGATAGTATCGCCGTTATAGCTAAACTGGCCTAGTAGGCATTGTTCAGGGCTTTCCACTGGCGTGATATCAGCAGAGGCGACGGTGATTGAATGCTGAATCTGATTAACACGTAAGATAATCGGAATATCTTCAACTTCTAAAATCAGCAAGGTTTGTAAGCTGTGATTGCCTGTAGCTAATAATGTCATGGCATTAATTTGCGGCAAAATGCGACCGGAAATATTCACCAAGCCATCAACAAACTTAGGCACAAATGGTAAGGGCGTGCTTACCATGGGTTCGGTAACTTCTAAAAGACAAGACATATCTACCGCACAGGTGCTTTCACCTACAGTAAATAAAAGAACATGCATGTCTTGTTCTTCAGAAGCGTTTTTCATAATAAACACAGCTCAGGTCACGATGTGCCTCTAGCGCCGTCATCTCGAGTAATTTATCCACGGCACTCATCATAAAAATACCGTTAGGCCTGAGTGCGCGCTTGAGCATCGTTTGCACCCTTCTTTGTGCATCTTCTTGCAGATAAATCATCACGTTACGGCATAATACCAAATCAAAGTCAGTGCTAGGCGGATGGATGTTCATCAAGTTGAAAGTATCAAAACGCACAAAGGATTTAACCACCTCATTCACTTGATAGACGCGCTTGCTATTACCTAGACTATCTTGGTACTCATTCTTCAAGTTGAAGAAGCGCATATAAGGCTCTGGGAAGTTACGGAACGACGACAGGCCGTTATCCGATGCTTCATAAATACCTTCTTTCGCTTTACGCACAACCTGACGCGAAATATCCGTACCGAGAATCTCTATTTTCCAGCCATGGGGCGGCAAAATAAAGCCTTCTTTTAGCTCAACGCTCAACTTAAAGTTGATAAAGGTTTGTAGCAACTGCATCGCCAAGGTGTATGTTTCCTCACCGGAGGAGCAAGCTGCTGACCATATTTTTATAGTGTGATCTTTTTTGTTGATCTTATCTTGAATCATTTTCGGTAAAATATGATTCTCTAAAGCGCGCATTTGCGCTTGGTCACGAAAGAAGTAGGTTTCGTGATTGTTTAAATCTTCTACCAAGGCAGACAGTTCGGTTTTATGCGGATCTAACTGCACCGACTGAATCCATTTTGCCATTTGTTCTGCAGGCAAACTTTTCAAAATAAACTCAAGCTTGCGGCGTAAAGGGTCCGTTTCTTTTAAACCTGAGTAATTGCCAATCAGCTCTAATAGATGCGTGAATAGCTTTTCTTTTTCCTGTGTCGACATAATCTACTACCGATGAATATTAAAGAAGCGAATAGCCGCGCTCAGATTATCAACAGAGGCATCCATTTCACTGGCCATTTTCGTTAGCTGTAAAGCTGCTGTGGCATTGTGTTGCGCCACTTTATCCAATTGCGAAATAGCAAATGTAATCTCATGCAAGCCCGAGGATTGCTCTTCCGATGCTGCTGAAATTTCCTGTACTAGCTCCGATGTGCGATCGATATTGGGCAGAATCTGCATCATTTGCGCACCGGCTTGCTCTGAAACCTGCACCGTGGCATTGGCCATCTCGATCACTTCTGATGCTGCTAACTTACTGCGCTCAGCTAATTTACGCACCTCTGCAGCAACCACGGCAAAGCCACGGCCATCATCGCCTGCGCGTGATGCTTCAATCGAAGCGTTTAGTGCCAGCAAGTTGGTTTGGTAAGCAATATCATCAATGATCGATACTTTATCGGCGATATTACGCATGGCGTTAACCATATCCATTACCGCTTTACCGCTAGCAGTCGCTGATTCTGCGGTTTCCATAGCGAGGTTTTTCGTCATGGTGGCGTTCTTATTGTTTTGCGCAACCGTCGCACTCATTTGCTCTATAGAGGCGCTGGTTTCTTCAACACTGGTCGCCTGATCATTCGCACCGCGGCTAATGTTTTCAGCCGATGCACTCACCTCGCGTGATATTTCTCCAGCCAACTGTGCATTATTGCTGATTTGGCTAACAACATCGGAGAATTTTTGCACTAACTGCCTTACTGCGGCATTAATTTCTACTAAATCATCGCCACCAAATAAACCCGCATGTTGGTTATCGATATCTACATTCAGCTTACCGTCGGCTAACTGCATCATGGTTAAACGCATATTTTGCAGCCAAGCAATAATCACGCGAACAATCGATAGAATAATAATCGATAGCAAAATACCCAAAACGGCACAGCCAATAATCAAAAACTGTGTTGAACGGCGTGTTTGCGCAATCGCACTGAGCTGCTCGGCAATTTGCACATCCAGTACCGAGGCGGTTTGTTCAACCAGCGCCATTAATTCGCGTGATGCGCGAGTATACAGCATGCGCGCATCGGCGAGTTCTGCACCAGACATAACCAGCTGCTGCACATTGCCGTGTAGCTCTGCAAAGGCATCTTCAATAGCGATTGAGTACGTTGATCCGGCGTACTTACCTTCGCTAACCGTATGTGACTGGTAGAAATCCGAGTCAGCCGCATCCATAATGCTCTCTTGCAAACCAATCACGTTCAAGTCTAGGCTGCTATTAAAGAGCCATTCATTATTCGCTATCATATTTTCTAAAGCATACTTTATCTCTAAGAGATAAATTTGACCTTCCTTAGTGATATCTGCAATCGCCCATTCCTGCCCTAAAGAGCGCATATTGCTATTTTTTTGTTGGCTACGCACCAAACTATCTCTTAAAGCACGTGCGGTTTCGTTTTTCGCTTCGGCAATCAGCGCGTTAAAAACGGCAAAATTATCGTTGAGCGTTTCGTTGATCTCGGTGAACTCGCCGTATTGCACCAATACTTGCTGCTTAACGCTATTGAATTCAATTTGCTTATTGCGTATTTGTTCTAGCGCTTCCTCATCGAGAATGCCTGCACTTGAAAGGCGACTCATAGCAAGCTCGGCTTTTTCTTCACCTTCAGCTAACTGCTGAATGGCTTGTGAGCCATTTTCACCGGATAAAATTCGCTCAACCGTTAACATTTGGTCGGCAATACTCACCATCGTTAAGGCCGAACCATCACTGGTATCGCGTACCGCCCCTGTTACATGGTCAAGTAAGCCTGATAGACGCGTAAAACCATAATAACCAGCCCCTGCACAAACAATCACCATTAATGTGACAAGCAGGTAGCCCCCTTGAAGTTTTGTTGAAATTTTCATAACGCTCTATTCCTCAAACCTTGATCAATATGCCTCATAACGACGCATCACTAGCAAAAATGTTTTGTGCATTATTTATTGCCAGCTCAAATAGCCCAGCACAATCTAAAATGATAACGACGCGACCGTCACCCAATATCGATGCTGCTGAGACGCCCGGCATGCGGCGCAAGCTCTCATGCACATCGCGCACCAGTATTTCACTGCGCTCAAACACCTCATCAACAATCAAGCCCATCGTAGACTGCTCATTGGTTAAAATAAGCACTTCATATTGCGCTTGCTGTTGGTCGCTGGTTTCAACCTGCAATAAATCACTTAAACGGTAGATAGGCACAATCATATCGCGCAACATAATTGCTGACTGCTCTTGCACCGTTTGAATGTCATCGCTTTGCACGCTGATGACTTCTGCCACGTGCCTCTCGGGAATGGCCAGTGTTTGGCCATTATTATCAATTAATATAACCGATTGGATTGCCGCAGAAACAGGTAAACGAAGACGAATAACCGCGCCTTTACCAGATTCAGAACTGACTGACACCGTACCACCTACCTCAGTGATACGGCTTTTAACAACATCCATACCGACACCGCGACCCGAGGTTTCAGTGAGTATTTTGGAAGTCGAAAAACCTGGCTCAAAAATCTGTTTATAAATATCGGCATCGATGTAATCGGTATTGGCTTTTAACAGACCTTTTTCAATACACTTGTCTAAGATCACTTGTTTGTTTAAGCCCGCACCGTCATCAGCGATTTCAATAATTACAGTTTCACTATGCTGAATAGCCGATAAACGAATAACGCCCACCTCATTTTTGCCTTGCGCCTTACGCACATCGGGCGATTCTATGCCGTGATCTATACTGTTTCTGACTATGTGGGCTAAAGGCTCAGCTAGCACATCGATCATGCCTTTATCGACCTTAACGTGCTCACCGATTAGCTCTAACGCTACTTTTTTATTCAAACGCTGCGCCGTGCTACGGACAAAACTATGGAAGCGATTAAAAACATAGGCCACAGGAACAACGCGCAAATCCAAAACGCTGCTTTGGATACGCGAAAGGCTAACTTGCATGGTTTCATTGGTGCTGTTGAGCTGCAGTAAAAAGTCTTCAAAGAAACTATGAACTAATCGGCCCTTCTCACCCATATCCTTCACAAGTGACTTTAACTGATTGATTTGAAAGCCTAGCTCATTCTGACTCACCAGATGAGAGAAGCGATTTTGATGGGTAACTAGCTCACCGACATCATTTATCACCCGATCAATGGCTGAACCTTCGACCTTCAATGAGCTTAACGATAAGCTAGTTTCAGCCGCTAATTTGCTAGTGTTTAGTGCATCTTCGGCACTGGCATCATCGTCATCTGCAACTGCATCTGGGCTTGTATCTTCTTGTTCAGCCACTATGGATTTTTCGGCAGGCGGCGCTTCTTTATCGAGAATAGTAAATGTTTTTTGCTCTCTATCGATAATAGAAAGTATGGTTTTAATATCCTCACGACTTTTTTGTGAAAGGATTAAAAAGCTAAAGGATGTACGCTGTGCGATGCCATTCACAATATCATGGAACATGGTGCGGCTATGCGCTAGCTCACCCAATGTGCGTACTGCTTTGAGGACTTTTTCACTAACAACTTCATCCGTGAAATCGATATCAATTTCAACCGCTAAACGGCCTTCTTCTATAGCTGAATGGATTTTTTCCAGCACATCCATTTTCAAGTCAACCAGTGAATCCATACATAAACTGGTTTTGCTAATAATTGCTTCTTTTAGCTCAACAATTTCATCGCGTTCATTATTGTGTTTTGCGGTTAAGGTTTGTAGCTCTTCACGCAAGTTTTTGCATTGCAGCTCAAAGGCTTCATCACCACCGGATAAGGCTTTTTTCTCTTTGGCCAAACTACTGATTTCTTGAATTTTCGCCAAAATCGGATTATTGAAAACCAAATAAGAGCGTGATACTTCAACTACTAACTGACGCACATAGCGCCAACTTTGTTGTAACTGCAATAGATTAAATAAAGCGCTGTAATGGCCTAGCTGATTACATAGAGTGACGATAGTAAAGAACTGCCCTGCTTGCCATTGATCGGCCGATGTTTCTTGTAATGCGGTCAACAGAGTGTCTAGTTGCTCCAATACATCTAAATAGGGTGCGGCTAACTTACTGCGGCATAAGCGTGCACCCATATCGAGATTCAAATCCAGCTTGTGCTCTTGGGCTATCAGATGGATGAGTTCAAAAACTTCCGCTAACTGCTCAATCAGTGGTTCGGTTTTTTCTTCGCTCGGGGTTTTTAAGATATCAATATAATGCCGCAAGGCGCCTGATAAAGAACGAAAACCATTTTGCAGGGCGGCATCAGCCATGCCGTTAACCGCTTTTTCTACTTGCTCAATTTTAGCGCCAGGGTCTAAACCTAATACCATCACAGGCACGGCCATACGTGATGCTTGCGTTAGCGCGCTCTGTAAGTCGACGGCGGATACGGTATTTTCTTCTTCGTTTTTATCTGTCTGCAAACGCTCATCAACAAAAGCAATTAAACGCTGCAACAAAGGCTCGTCTTGCTTAGGATCTTGTCGGTTTTGGCTTGAGGTATGAAATTGCGTTTTTAGACAGCTAATCGACTCTAAGAGTATGTCGATGACCTGCTCATCCAGAACGATTTCTTTATTACGAACAGCGGAAAGAATATCTTCACTGTGGTGGGCGATTGCCTCCATGCTAGTGAAGCCAATCATCGAGCAACTGCCCTTTATCGTATGAAAATTACGAAATAGCTGGTTAACATCCAGGGTTTTAGCGGCATCATGCTTGGCTAGCAGCAACTCAACCGTGTCTAGTTGCTCGGTAACTTCACTGATAAAGGCCGGCCAAAGCTTTTCAAGTAAATCTGCCATGGCAGCTTTTACGCATCCAAGCCAACAGCTTTACGTATCACCTGCAATAGTTCATTACTGCGCTGCTCTTCCATATCCAAACTTAAAACGCCCGATGGCTTATGGATAATATCCACAACACCTAGCTCTAAGGCTTCTTTTGCTTGAGGGGAATCCACACTAGCAACAGAGGAAACAATAATAACCTTTGCTTCGGTCAAAATTTTAGATAGGCGCAAAAACTCAATGCCACCCATACGCGGCATTTCAATGTCTAATAAAATAACATCAGGGTTAAGATCCGTCAGCTTTTCTAAAGCATCAATACCGTCACTGGCTTCGCCACACACATTAAAACTACTGTCTTGCTCCAAAATACTGGCTAGGATACGACGCATCAAAAATGAATCATCAACGATTAACACATTATATTGTTTATCGGCCATTCAAAATTACTCCATTGGCAGGCTCATACATAGGCAGAAACGTACCACCGATGATATAAATTAATTACACAGATAAGCGATAATTACTATTTATTATTATCATTATTTTATTAAACAATTCTTTTGCTTAATAATTATATACAAACATTAAAATAACACACTCAAGGTTAGCGCTATATTATCCACTTTATGTTTTGCATCAAGTGTATTTGCATCGACATCAAAAGAAAAGCCTTGATATTCAAGCCCTATCGCAAAAATCTCATTAAGATTAAACTTAGCACCTGCGCCATAATAGAAATCCCGGCCTTTTTTGCTTACCTTGTTTCTTAACGTTGCTTTATGCTCATAATCCCACCAAGCAATACCCGTCTTAGCGTACAAGGCAACCCAATCACCTAGCGGTAAAATAAATTTCAAACCGGTATTAATTGCACTGGTATCCATTGAGGATCGTACTAAACCACGGCGCTTTGTCGCTTTACCATAGTCGTAATAACCTAGCTCCACCGCCATATAAGGCAAGAACTGATAACCAATTTGTACGCCCATTGATATATCATCTGCCGAGTAACTATCAGCCGCATGTATATCCGTTTTTTGCCTAGCCTGCCCTACAGACAATTCCGTATAAAAACCTTCCGCAAACACGCTGCTAGCGGTAAACAGTAAGCAAAATAGTAAAAAACGTATTTTCATAATTTTCGATCCTTTATTGTTAAGCTCATGACCACGAGTCTAGCCTATGATAACCTAAGCGCCTTATTTCTATTGTGCTGATTGAATTGATTTATGTCTACTAAACTACATCCTGCTTTTACACATATCCGTAGCGCCAATATCCCTGCCTTAAACATCACCCTTGAAGAGTACCACCATAAGCTAACCGGTGCTTTGCATTATCATTTGCAAGCTGACAACCCCGAAAACGTATTTTTAGTGGCTTTACGTACCGTACCTATGGATAACAAAGGCGTGGCGCATATATTAGAGCATACCGCATTATGTGGTTCTGAGCGCTTCCCTGTGCGTGATCCGTTTTTCATGATGATTCGCCGATCACTAAACACCTTTATGAATGCCTTTACTAGCAATGACTGGACAGCCTACCCCTTCGCCAGCCAGAACCGTAAAGATTTCAACAACCTGTTACAAGTCTACTTAGACGCTGTGTTTTTCTCGCGCTTGGATGAGCTTGATTTTATGCAAGAAGGCCACCGCCTAGATTTTAGCGAAGCCGGCAATAGTGAATCAGACTTGGTTTATAAAGGTGTTGTTTTTAATGAGATGAAAGGCGCCATGAGCTCGGTAAGCTCAGTCTTATGGCAGACATTATGCAAACACTTATTCCCTTCGACGACCTATCATTATAATAGTGGCGGTGATCCTGAATATATTACTGATTTAAGCTACCAAGAGCTGCGCGACTTTTATCAGCATCACTACCACCCTAGCAATGCTTCTTTTATTACCTATGGCGACATTCCTGCTATAGAGCATCATAAAGTATTCGAGGAGCATGTTTTATCCCGTTTTGAGCGTGGCGACACAAATATTAATGTTGGCCGTGAAAAACGTTATCTAGCACCTATGCGCGTACAAGAAGCCTATGCTTTTGATAGCGATGACAGTATCGATAATCAAACACATATTGTTATCGCTTGGCTATTGGGCCAATCCACCGACCTCGTTGATGTACTTGAAGCACAGCTATTAAGTTATATTCTCTTGGAAAATAGCGCTTGCCCTTTATTGAATTATCTAGAAACCACCGACTTAGGCAGTGCACCCTCGCCTTTATGCGGTACAGAAGACAGTTACCGGGAGTTAGTATTCAGCTGCGGCATTAGCGGCTCTGAAGCCAAACACGCTGATCAACTTGAACAGGAGATCTTGGCCCTAATCGAAAAAACAGCAGACGAAGGCATAGAGCCGCGCCGTTTAGAAGCCATCTTGCATCAAATTGAGCTATCACATCGCGAAGTGAGCGGTGATGGCTTCCCTTACGGCTTGCAACTGTCTCTAGCTGCCCTCTCAAGTGCC